>Ga0310786_10000031_pt1 | contig 217391 bp, 148 predicted proteins | sample AusTroGonzalo_MG_FD_203881 | JGI IMG/M metagenome (GOLD analysis project Ga0310786, IMG submission 203881) | Bovine rumen microbial communities from tropical cattle in Woodstock, Queensland, Australia - Gonzalo_03 (v2) (version 2) | ecosystem: Host-associated > Mammals > Digestive system >... | reverse complement strand
AATCGTGTACGGACTTGGATTCAATGATATCGCCGCACTTATTGCATTTTATGGCATTTCTGATAATCACATAATTTCTCATATTATCCGCCTCCGATAAGCTCATTATATCATACCGCCTTTTTGCCCGCAAGCTAAGCTTTTCTTTGACCGCCGAGCAAAACGGGGCAACCGCGGTTTTAAGGGGTAGAATTATAGCTTAGAAAGGTATTCTTCGATGTTGATATAATCAATACTGCCTTCTTTGCAAGTCTCTCCGCGGTAAAGGACTGCCTTTTGCGTAATTTTACCGTATCGGAATTCCGCGGCGGCACATTTTTGCTCGTCAAGGAGATGGCGGGCTTGGTCCGGCACTCTCTCTTTGCTATACTTTATTTCGAATATCTGTATTTCAAGAGAATTCGGATCGCTCACAACCATGTCGAACTCTCCATTGGAGAACTGTAGTTGGAAAACGTCTTTTTGCGGTTTTGCCAATTTTGTTTCAAGCAGCACCACTTCTTCGCTGATCCTTCCTTCAATGTCATGCAAGATCCTTGTGATCACGCGCTTCCTTTCCTCTGCGGACAGATCTCCGAACAACGCATCCGAAGAAAGCGACTCAATAAAGAACTTGGCTTGGGAATAGCGAAGTCCGGGCTGCGAGAACACGATACGCTTCTTTTGGTCACCTATGTTGGTTATATCGTTAATGCTGATTTCTTGAATTAAATCCAATGCCGAAAGATACTCTTTAATCTCATCGACATGTCCTTCATCTATCGGAACGATCCGCTCACCTCTGTTTTTAATATCAAGCATTTTCCTCAATCGTTCGGTAAACGCCTTGATGTCAATATCGTCCAAAACGGTGGTGGGGCGGTTTCTGTCTTTTCGAAGATTGTTTGCGGATAATCCCAAGTCGTTTGACTTAAAGTCGCGCTCCAGAACATCGATCGCGAATCGATGGTTCATATCTTCCACCACACGGTTGATCGCGCCGGTCAGTTCATCTTTTTCGTATAGCGAGAAGAGATGTCGGAAATGACCGCCGTATTGATATGACTTTAACGAGTGTTGAATGTTTTGCGCGATCGCGCTATCCACATATTCATCCGTGCTTTTCTTATCGGAAAACACGCTATCATTATAGTGTTTCCCGCTCATGGTCATTGTCCCGCCATACCGAATGTATTGATCGATTCCGTGGACATCAAGGACCGAAGAAAACTCTCTGTAAGGTATAAACGTAGTATGAAGCAAGAAACAGCGATCAAACAATTCGTTGCTCTTTGTAATCCAAAATCCGAGAGAATCTGTTCCCGAAAGGACAATCTTCATTCCGACTGCGGCGTAAATATCGGATAGTAACGCCGCACCTTCGATAAAATCGGACATCAAAGTTACTTCATCGATGAAAACATATTTATAGCCGAGATCTTCAAGTTTCTTTAAGTCTTTGTTTAGCTTGGCAAGATCATCTTTCACCGTGACTTGAATAAAGGCCGCTTTGGCTTGATCGGCATCCGACATTTGTGAAATAACCTGTTTGATAAGAGTGGTTTTCCCGGTCCGCCTTAACCCATAAAGAATGAATACTCTATTATATTCTTCTCCATAAATATACCTTTCAATATCATTGTATCCGCTTCTCCTTTTTAGGTCTTTCACCGGTGCAACAAAAGTGAGCAGGTCGGTGCCGACCCTGATCTGTGTGGAAAAACTTACGGGGGCTTTCTTGTCAACTCGCATAGCTTCAAGTAATCGCTCGAGCCTCTTTCGTTCTTCGAGTTGACTTTGAATTACGGGAATCTCCTCTTCTTTTAATGCGCGCGACCTTTGTCTGCCGTTTTCTCTCCATTGCAAAAACCGGTATTCATATACTTTACCGTTTTTCGCTTTGATACGTTTAACGGTTATCCCACCTTGCGGCAACATAGATAATTTATAAAGGATTTCTTGTTTTGTCATAGATCCACCTCATAGATAATTATGTCTGGTTTTACTTCATTTTACTTCATTTTACTTCAATAGTCAATAGCAAAGTAAAATTCGTGTAAAGTATCGGATTGTATTATTTATGAACGGGATCGCGCCTTTAGTGGGAGCAGCCGCGAGGAAGGGGTGCCCTTGTCGGATGTTCAAATACAAGTTTTATGGCATTTTTCGCGGCCCCAAATACAAGTTTTGTGAAAAATCGCGAAACTTCGATTTCAAGACCGCCAAGCAAAATGGGTCAAGGCCGCCAACCCCTTGGCGGACTTGAAATGGCAAAAATGCATGGCGGTTTACTACTTTGTAGTAAAAAGTTCATCGAAAAAGTCAAGGCCGCCAAGACCGCCAAGTTTTTTCGTTCTCACCAGAGGACGTCATTTTGGACTTTTTTTGAGATTATGCAACTGAGAAATAATCCGTGCATTCAAGCATAACTGAGGGTTTCGGATCCGGTATTGACAAAGGGACATATTTCGATGTCATTTTAAGTCGAAATAGGGGCAATTTTTAGGGAAAAATTTGACCTAAAAATGCCCTTGAAAAAACGGTCTGTTTCTCCCTAAAACTGCCTAGTTTGGCTACATTGGCTACACTTGGCTACACAAAATTTTCAAAAAAATGTAGCCAATCGATTTTTGGGGCAAAAATTGGAGAAAAAACTTCCTGAAAATAGGGAGATTTTCAGAGTTGTAAAAGCGAGAGCACATTCCCTCGGTTTTAGACTACATCCTTGGTAAGGACGAGGTCACCAGTTCAAGTCTGGTTAGCAGCTCCAAGATAAGCACTCTCTTGTGAGGGTGCTTTTTTGTTGTCCGAGTCCTTACCAAGGACGTTGTGCGAATAAACGGGGTCCCCAAAATATCGATAGATATTGTGGGGGGAAGGAACGATTTAGGAGTCACCGGCAGGAGAAAGCGAAGCGTGCGCCTGCCCGACGGATAAAAGCGCGACGCGGACGAGGTCACCAGTTCAAGTCTGGTTAGCAGCTCCAAGATAAGCACTCTCTTATGAGGGTGCTTTTTTTGTTGTCCGAGTCCTTACCAAGGACGTTGTGCGGATAAACGGGGTCCCCAAAATATCGATAGATATTGTGGGGGGAAGGAGCGATTTAGGAGTCACCGGCAGGAGAAAGCGAAGCGTGCGCCTGCCCGACGGATAAAAGCGCGACGCGGACGCGGACAATTTTATCTTTCGGAAGTTTTATAATCGCCGAATGGCATTTGGTTGCATAAAAAAACGGGGTTATTATCCGCTCCGAAAACCACCCCGGTAAAAACTTTTTAAGAGTCTTTGTTCTCGTCTGTTTTTATTCTCGTCGTCAAGGTCTTGACTTCGAACTCATACTGCTCTTTGGTGAGAAGTTTTCGTTCGTAGAAGAGCTTGATCATCTCAAGCTGTCGTTCCAAGAGGTATTTATTATCGAACTTCTTTTCGTTATCGCCGTCCATTTTTATAACCACTTTTCCAATTTGCTCTTGGATGCTTTCGCTTGCGATCCCACGATTGCAAGTCCTTTCGTATCTACCATCGCGCCTTTACATATCCTTTTCACGTCGGAGAGCATACTCGCCAGCCCGCTGCCTTCGTGAGTGCTGATGACTCGTACCGTCTTTCCGGTGAAATCGAGATCCTTCAATGCCGTTTCCATCTCGGGCGCATACGTTCCCCAATAGATGGGACTCATGACGAAGATGGTATCGTATGCGCTGATGTCCGTTAGCTTCTCTTTGATTGGAGCGTTACCGATACGCTGCTTTGCTTCCTTGATGCAAGTCATATAGTCCTTCGCATAGGGAACTGTCGGTTCGACCTTGAACATATCCGCCCCCGTTAGCTCTTGCACAAACTCTGCTACAATCTCGGTATTACCTTTATCGATATACCCGACGGCATAGTTCTCATCCGCTCTCGAAAAGTATATTATAAGCGTCTTGGTCATGGAAGCCTCCATCTCGGTTATTATTACCGCTATTATATCATCTCACGCTTCCTTTGGCAAGACAACGTGATCGGCTTCAAGGCGCTGGGCGGGGGGTGACGGATTGACTTTTTGCTTGAGAAATGGTATAATAATAAATATGATGCGCGGCGCCGAAGGGCGGGAAAGTGCATGCGATTCTTTGAAAAAGGAGCAAGCGATATGATAAACGATTTCACCTACGCCACCCCTACGAGATTGATTTTCGGCAAGGGGGTGATCAAGTATTTGCCCGAAGTGATGAAGAACTATGGAAAAAACGTCCTTCTGACCTATGGCGGCGGCTCGATCAAGAAGATGGGACTGTACGACGAAGTGAAGAAACTCTTGAAGGATTATCATATCACGGAGCTTTCCGGGATCGAGCCAAATCCCAAGTACGATCCCTCCGTCATCATCGGTGCGAAGCTCTGCAAAGAGCATCATATCGACGTGATCCTATCGGTGGGAGGCGGCTCGGTGCTGGACTGCTCCAAGGCGATCTCGGTATGCGCCAAATACGACGGGGAAGGGTGGGACTTGATCTCCGGCAAAGTGAAGGCGCAGGCGGCGCTCCCCATCGTGGACATCCTGACCCTCGCAGCGACGGGCAGTGAATACGATTGCGGTTGCGTGATCTCTCATACGGCGATCAACGACAAGCGCGGTTATGCCGATCCTTTGATGTTCCCCGCGGTCTCCTTTCTTGACCCCGAGTACACCTTCAGCGTCTCTCCGTGGCAGACGGCTTGCGGCACGGCGGACGCGATCAATCACGTGCTGGAGCAGTTCTTCGCACGCCCAAGCTCCCTCTTCAATGACGGCATCATGATTTCCGCGATCCGTTCTCTGATGGAGAACGTGAAGATCGCCTTAAAAGAGCCGACGAACTATGCGGCAAGAAGCGAATTGATGTACGTCTGCAGTTGGGGATGCAATGGGATCTTGGCGAACGGCGTCGACTATTCCGGCTGGCCGATGCACTCCATCGAGCACGCACTCAGCGCGTATTTCGATATCACGCACGGGGCGGGGCTCGCGATCATCACGCCGCGCTGGATGAAAGAGATCCTCTCCGAGAAGACGGTCGAGCGTTTCGTAACTCTCGGCGTCTCCCTCTTCGGATTCGATAAGAATATCCCCGATTTCGAGATGGCGGAGAAGGTCATCAAGGCTTTTTACGACTTCTTCGAATCGACGGGGATCCCGAAGCACCTTTCCCCCCTTGGCGTGAAGGAGGACAAGATCGAGGAAATGGCAGATCATATCCTCGCAAACGATGACACCTCTCAGCCTTGGGCATACGTTCCCTTGGATAAGGAGGCGCTCGTCAGAATACTCAAAGCAAGCATGTAAGAAAAAATCGGAGAAAACCTCCGATTTTTTCGTGTAAAACAAAGAAATTCAATCTCGAAAAGGCTATGCCGATAGGCTGTTCAGATACGCCGTATAGCTCTCTTCGAGGCTGTGAAAGAGCTCAGAAGTCGCTTCAAGCGTTTTCTGATTGAAGACGGTGACAGAGCCGTCTTTTCTCTTCAGCAGGATATAATTGTGACGATTCTCCCAAAAGGTCAGACGGAAATGCTCGCCGTACGCTTCGTTCGTATAGGTGCCGAAGTCTTTGCTGATTCCGCCGTAAGAACGGATGCGCTCCGATTCGTAGCTCGTATCGTCCAGAAGAGCGATCTCTTCGAGATCGGCATACGCCGCACCTTCCTCGTGGATCAGAAATTTCAAGTGGTAGGAATCTTCGTTTATCGTGAGCTCCACGGGGGCGAAGACGATGGCAAGTGCCGCCGCAAGTCCCGCCGCGACGAAGAAAAAGACCAAGAGCAAGATCCAAGCTATGACGTTCTGCTTGTGCGGTCTCCTCATCTCACCACCAATCCTTTTCTTTGAACTTGATGTCGTCGTAAAAATCGCCGTATTCCTCTTTGAATCGACGGGGATCTTCCTTGCCGTACTTCTTTAAGAGCTCGGCGAGGTCGAAGTCTTCGTAGTGGATGGCTTCTTCATCTTGATATTCTGATAATTTGGCTAGTTCTCTTTCCGTCATAATTCCTCCGGCGAGCGTGGATAGCGGCACATACGCTTCGCTAACTACCTCGATCGTCTGGCATCACGTACAAGGAGTACGCTCAGACCCGCCTCCTCGGAGAGCGCTCGCCTCTGCACCACTCTCCGCGCTCGCTGTGTCATACGTTATTCAGCGATATCGCGGAGTCTCCGATGAGAGCGTTCTCTCGCGGTTTTTGTTGGGCTTCTATAGTGCTACAGCACTTCGTTCTTGCTTTTTGCGACGTACCGCCATTGGGGCCCCGAATAATTGCAAATTATTTTGGGTGTGGGCGGTACGCTCATTCGTGCCTGTCGGTCGGCTTGTCGAACCTCTTATGCCGCGTTGGGGTTCCCCGCAAAATCGAGCAGATTTTGTGGGGTGTTGCGGCATCTGCACCATTCTTCGAGTTCGCGCGTAAAGAATGGATATGGAAGCTCTTCAGGCAGGGTTATTCCGTTTTCTTTGAGCAATGCGGATGAGATCCCTCGATAAACTCGGGATGACGAATGATGTATTCGGAGCTACTCGCCGTTGGGATTCCCCGCAAAATCAGTAGATTATGTGGGGTGTTGGCGAGCGCGACACCGCTATTCCGCATTCCGAATTCCGCATTCCGAATTCCGCATTCCGAATTCCTCATTCCCAATTGGAATGCTCTCACTTATGATAGGGCGTGCCGGCGATGATGCTCATCGCCCGGTAGATCTGCTCTGTCAGCACCACGCGAAAGAGCTGGTGGGGAAGGGTGATATCTCCAAAGGAGATGATATCATCCGCCGCCTTCTTCACGCGATCGGAGACGCCGTTGCTCCCGCCGATCACGAAGGTGATCTCGCTCTCTCCCGACAGGGCGGAGCGCGATAGGATCTCGGAGAGGGCTTCACTGCTGATCCGCCGCCCTTTGATGTCGGTGAGAATCACTCGTCCTTTGACAGCGCGAAGTATGGATTCGCCTTCTTCCTCTCGCTTGCGTGCGGAGTCTGAGATTTGAGAAGATTCGGCGACCTCTTGGATCTCCGTCTTTGCCCATTTGCCGAGCCGTTTGCGGTATTCCTCTATCGCGTCGCGATAGAAACCTTCTTTGATGCCGCCGACGGCGACGATCCTGATCTTCAGCATATTTCCATTATAGAAGCAAATCAAAAAAAAGGCAACTGTTCTTGCATTTCGGATCCGTTCGTCTCTTTTTATAGCTTATATTTTTTTATTTATTTAAGCAAATAAATTTTACAAACGATTCACTCGTGATTTATAATAATATAGTTACTCAATGTACTTTAAGCTTAAGAGGAAAATGACATGGATAAGGTATTTGATATCATAGTAATTGCAATCTATTTGATCGGCATGATCGCGATCGCTCTCTACACGAGAAACAAAGCGAAAACCGTGAAGGATTATCTCCTCGCGGGCAGCAAGGGGCTCAACGGTTGGATGAGCGCTTTCGCTTACGGCACGACCTATTTCTCCGCCGTGATCTTCATCGGATATGCGGGCAAGTTCGGATACGGCTTCGGTCTCGCCGCAGTGTGGATCGGCATCGGAAATGCCGTCGTGGGTGCTCTCCTTGCTTGGCTCGTGCTCGCGCGCCGCACGAAGAATATGACGGTTCGTCTGGATGCGAAGACGATGCCGGACTTCTTCTATAAGCGCTACGGCGACGAGAAGATGAAGCTCGTCTCGGCAATCATCATTTTCGTCTTCTTGATCCCCTACGCCGCTTCGGTGTACAATGGCCTCGGCAATCTCTTCAGCATCGTATTCAATATCCCGAGTTGGGTAGTGATGCTCGTGCTCGCGGCGGTCACGGCGCTCTATCTCTTCCTCGGCGGTTATATCGCGACCTCCCTCACCGATTTTATACAGGGCATCATCATGTTCGTGGGCGTCATCATCATGCTCTTCTTCTTCCTTGCGGCGACGCAAGTGAACTGGGGCGAGGGACTGTCCAAGCTCACGGAGAACGGCATGGGACTCTTCATGGGGAAACCTTCCACCGCCTCGAATTTCCTTTACAGCAACGAGATGTCTTTGGTCTTCTTGGTGCTCCTCACCTCTTTCGGTGTGTGGGCGCTTCCGCAGACTATTCACAAGTATTACACCGTTCGCGACAAGCGGGCGATCAAGCAAGGGACCATCGTGAGCTCGATCTTCGCGCTCGTGATCGGTTTCGGCGCCTACTTCATCGGCGGCTTGGCGACCCTCTTCTATGAGAAAGCGCCCGGCGGCAATACCGACAACGTGATCCCCCACATGATCAACGACGTCCTTCCGAAAGGACTTTTGGGGCTCATCGCGGTCTTGGTCCTTGCGGCGTCGATGTCCACCCTCGCGTCGGTCTCTCTCGCGTCCTCGTCCGTGGTGACGATAGACATTTACAAGACCTTTAAGAAGGATGCGCCGGATAAAAAGGTCACCTTGATGATGCGCATTTTGGCGCTCGTATTCGTGGTGGTCGCGACGGTGATCGCCTTCTTGAACAGCAAGTTCAACGTGACGGCGATCGCTTATATGATGGGTCTCAGCTGGGGCACCCTTGCGGGCTGCTTCATGGGACCTTACGTGCTCGGCGTCCTGTGGAAGAAGACCACGCGGGCGGCGGCTTGGAGCTCCATCATCGGCTCTCTCGTGCTGACCTTCGCGCTCATCCTCGTGATCGGTTACGACAAGGCGGGGTGGGGCGCGGCGACCTTCGGCAAGGCATTGCAACAAGGAGTCAACTCTTCCCCGATGATCGGCGTGATTTGTATGATCTATTCGATGCTCTCGACCTTCCTGGTCAGCCTCTTCACCAAGCCTCTTCCCGAAGAGCGCATCAAAGAAGCGTTTGAAAAAGAAATACTCAACGAAATCGTTTGAAAAAGGAGTTTACACAATGATTTGGTCTAAAAATGAAACCTTACCGAGAAACGAAATAGAGAGAATACAGCTCGAAAGACTGCAAGAAACGGTCAAGAGAGTGTATGAGAAGGTCCCGCCCTATCGCAAGAAGATGGAGGCGGCGGGCGTGAAGCCGGAGGATATCAAGACCCTGAAGGATCTCGCGAAGCTTCCCTTCACCACCAAAGAAGATCTCCGCGACAATTATCCCTTTGGGCTCTTCGCCGTCCCAAAGAAGGATCTCGTGCGTGTGCACGCTTCTTCGGGCACGACAGGCAAGCCCACCGTCGTCGGCTATACCAAGAAGGATCTCGACACCTGGACGGAGTGCGTGTCCCGTATCGCGGCGGCAGGCGGCGCGACCCCTGACGATATGGCGCAGATCTGCTTCGGATACGGTATGTTCACCGGAGCGCTGGGGCTGCACTACGGCTTGGAGAATATCGGCGCGACCATCGTGCCTTCCTCTACCGGAAACAGCGAGAAGCAGATCATGTTTATGAAAGATTTCGAGACCACGCTTCTCGTGGCGACCCCTTCTTACGCCCTCCGCCTTGCTGAAGTGGCAAACGAGATGGGTGTGGACATCAAGAAGGATCTCAAGGTCAGGATCGCCCTCGTGGGTAGCGAACTGCTCACCGAAGCGATGCGTGAAGAAATGCACAAGGTGTGGGGCGACGACTGCCTCGTCACCAGTAACTACGGCATGAGCGAACTCATGGGACCGGGCGTCTCGGGCGAGTGCGAATATATGAACGGTATGCACATCAACGAGGACTTCTTCATCCCCGAGATCATCGACAGCAAGACGGGAGAAGTGCTCCCCGCGGGTACCAAGGGCGAGCTTGTCGTCACCTGCATTTACAAGGAGGCGCTCCCCCTGATCCGTTATCGCACCAAGGACGTCACCCGTCTGATGTACGAGCCCTGTAAGTGCGGCAGAACGACCTGCCGTATGGAGAATCTCGACGGCAGAACGGACGATATGCTGAAGATCCGCGGCGTGAACGTCTTCCCCGGTCAGATCGAGGAAGTGCTCCTCCATACCGACGGCATCGGACCGCATTACGAGATCGTCGTGACGAGAGAGGGACACTCGGACAAATTGGAGATCCGCGTGGAGCTCCTCAAGGCAACGGACGACTATAAAGAACTCAAGAGTATCGAAAATGCCATTCGCGCGAAGCTCCGCGTGGTGCTCGGATTGGACGCCAAGATCAGCTTGGTCTCTCCGAATACCATTCAGCGCTTTGAAGGGAAGGCGAAACGTATTAAAGACTTGCGTAACAAGGAGGGAGTATGAAGAAATTATTGCTTGGAAACGAAGCGATCGCTCGCGGCGCCTACGAAGCGGGGGTGAAAGTCTCCGCGGCGTATCCCGGCACCCCCAGCACGGAGATCAGCGAGAGCATCGCGAAATATGCCGAAGTGTATGCCGAATGGGCGCCCAATGAGAAGGTCGCGGCGGAAGTCGCGATCGGCGCTTCGATCAGCGGCGTCAGAAGTATGTGCTGTATGAAGCACGTCGGCTTGAACGTGGCGGCGGATCCGCTCTTCACCTGCGCTTATACCGGCGTGGGCGGCGGTTTGGTCGCGGTCGTGGCGGATGACCCCGGTCTCTACAGCTCGCAGAACGAGCAGGACACCCGTTTGATCGCTAAGGCGGCGATGATCCCCGTCATAGAACCCTCGGACAGCGCGGAGGCGAAAGAGTTTATGAAACGCGCCTTCGAGCTCAGCGAGAAGTACGATACCCCCATCATCCTGCGCTCCACCACGAGACTCTCGCACTCGCAAGGCATCGTGGAACTACTGGATCGCACGGAGATCGAGGACAAGCCCTATGAGAAGAGGGTGGACAAATACGTGATGATGCCCGGCATGGCGAAGAAGCGCCACCTCTATGTGGAGGATCGCTTGAACCGCATGGCGGCGGATATGGCGACAGACCCCATCAACCGCATCGAATACGGCGACAAGAAGGTGGGATTTATCACGAGCGGTATCGCCTATCAGTACGTGAAGGAAGCGATGCCCGAAGCGTCTGTCCTGAAGCTCGGCTTGGTCAATCCTCTGCCCGAGGCATTGATCCGCTCTTTTGCGGCGAACGTCGAGAAGATCTACGTCTTTGAGGAGCTCGAGCCCGTGATCGAGGAGAAGGTCAGGGCGATGGGTATCAAGGTTATCGGCAAGGAGATCTTCACCCGTCAGGGCGAGTACAGCGCGAATCTCCTTCGCAAGGCGGTGCTCGGCGTGGAAGAGTACGAGGCGCCCATGGCGGGACTTCCCGCTCGTCCGCCGGTGCTCTGTCCCGGCTGCCCGCATCGCAGCACCTTCTCGGTGATGAAGAAGCTCAAACTCCACGTGATCGGCGACATCGGCTGTTATACTCTCGGCGCGGTGCCTCCCGTCTCGGTCATCGAGACCACGATCTGCATGGGATCGAGTATCTCGACTTTGCATGGCGTGGAGAAGGCGAAAGGCAAGGATTATATCAAGAACTGGGTGTGCGTGATCGGCGACAGCACATTCCTGCATACAGGTGTGAACAGCCTCATCAATTCCGCTTACAATAAGAGTAGCGGCACCGTGGTGATCCTCGACAACTCCACGACGGGTATGACAGGGCACCAAGATCACGCCGCGACGGGCAAGAATCTTAAGGGCGAGCCGGCGCCTGCGATCGATCTTGTGGAGCTCTGCCACGCGATCGGCGTGAAGAGAGTGAGGACGGTGAGCGCTTTCGACCGCTACGCTTTGACGGCGGCGCTCAAGGAAGAGACGCAAGCGGACGAGCTGTCCGTCATCATCTGTCAGGCGCCTTGCGTGCTTTTGAAGGGCAACGTCTTCAAATCCAAGGTCTTCGTGAATAGTGAGAAGTGTATCGGTTGCGGCGCTTGCATCACCTGCGGCTGTCCCGCCCTTGCGAAGAGCGACAAGAAGGCGAAGATCAATCCCGAGATGTGCAATGGATGCGGTCTCTGCGCTTCTTTCTGCAAATTCGGCGCGTTGGAAAAGAAGGAGGTCATCAAATGAATGTGAATATCATGATCGTGGGAGTGGGCGGACAAGGCACCCTCCTGACGAGCCGCATTTTGGGCGGCATCGCGATAGAAAAAGGATACGACGTCAAACTGTCCGAAGTGCACGGCATGGCACAGCGCGGCGGTAGTGTGGTGACCTTCGTGCGTTACGGCGACAAGGTCAGAGAGCCCATCGTGGAAGAGGGACAGGCGGACGTCCTTATCGCCTTCGAGAGACTCGAAGCGGCGCGCTATCATCATTTCCTGAAAAAGGGCGGCGTGATGATCGTGAACGACGTCGTCATCGAGCCGATCACCGTGATTTCGGGTGCGGCGACCTATCCCGTGGACGTCCTCGATTCTTTGGAGGACAAGTACCGCATCGTGAAGGTGGACGCAAATAAGATCGCCGAAGAAGTGGGCAATCAGCGCGTCTTCAATACAGTGGTCCTCGGTGTGGCGGCGCGTCACATGGACGTCGAGAAAGACGTTTGGCTGAAAGTCATTGAGAACACCGTTCCTTCCAAGACGGTGGAGATCAATAAAAAGGCATTTTTAACCGGTTTGGGAGCGTAAACCATAGGAGTAGAATATGATTTGGAATGAAAAAGCGGAAACCATGAGCCGTGAAGAGATGAGAGCTCTTCAAAGCAAGAAGCTGATCGCCACGGTGAAAAGGGTGTATGAGAACGTCCCCGCCTATCGCGCGAAAATGGACGCCATCGGACTCAAGCCGGAGGACATTAAGAGCGTGGACGATATCGTCAAGCTCCCCTTCACGACCAAGGCGGATCTCAGAGATAATTACCCCTTCGGACTCTTCGCGGTGCCGCAGGACGACATCGTGCGCGTGCACGCTTCCTCCGGCACGACGGGTAAGCCCACCGTGGTCGGTTACACGGCAAAAGATATCGAGATGTGGAGCGAATGCGTCGCGCGTTGTATGACGATGGCGGGCATCACCAAAAAGGATATCGTGCAAGTCGCCTACGGTTACGGGCTCTTCACCGGCGGACTGGGCGCTCATTACGGCGCGGAGTACATCGGTGCGACCACCGTCCCGATGGGCACCGGCAATACGCAGAAACTCGTGACCTTGATGAAGGACTTCGGCGCGACGGCGATCGCCTGCACCCCCTCCTACCTCCTGCATATCAGCGAGGTGATGAAGGAGAGCGGCGATCTCAGTCAGATCAAGCTCAGAGCCGCGGTGTGCGGCGCGGAGCCTTGGACGGAGGAGATGCGCCACCAGATCGAGCGCAACCTCCATATTCACGCACACGATATCTACGGTTTGTCCGAAGTTATGGGGCCGGGCGTCGCCTGCGACTGTGAATATCACGAAGGATTGCATGTCTGTGAGGATTACTTCATCCCCGAGATCATCTCTCCCACCACCCTCGAACCGGTGGCGGAAGGGGAGACGGGCGAACTGGTCTTTACGACCATCGATAAGGAAGGGCTGCCCCTCATCCGTTATCGTACCCGCGATCTCACGTCCATCACCTACGACAAGTGTAAGTGCGGTCGCACGACCTGCCGTATCAGTCGCTTCAAGGGCAGATCGGACGATATGCTCATCATCAGGGGTGTAAACGTCTTCCCCTCTCAGGTGGAAGAAGCTCTTCTGCAGATCGACGGCGTGAGCCCGCACTACCTCATCGTGGTGGACCGCGTCAATAATCTCGATACTTTGGAGATCATGGTGGAAGTGGATGAGAAGTTCTTCAGCGACGAAATCAAGGGACTGGAAGCGCTCACCGTGAAGATCGGCAAGAGCGTGCAGCAGATGATCGGACTGAATGCGAAGATCAAGCTCGTCGAGCCGCGCACCATCGAACGCAGTATGGGCAAGGCGGTTCGCGTCAATGACAAACGGAAATTGGTATAAGGAGAAGAGAATCATGCAAGCGAAACAATTATCGGTATTTATCGAGAACAGAGAAGGCAGACTGGAAGAAGTGCTCGCGGTCATCAAGAACGCGGGTGTGAATATCCTGTCTCTCAGCCTTGCGGACACCAGTGAATACGGATTGCTCAGGCTCATCGTCAGCGATCCCGCGAAGGGAGACGCCGCGCTGAAGGAGAAGGGATTCTCCTCCATGCTGACCGATATCCTCGTCGTGCGGTTGGATAATAAGGTGGGCAGTTTGCAAGCCTTCCTGTCCGAGATCTCGAAGAAGGATATCAACCTCGAGTATATGTACGGTCTCACGATCGAGAAGGAGGGCAAGGCGTCCCTCGTGATCAAGACCTCCGACCTGAAAGAGGCTTCTGCGATCCTGACTCGTGCAGGCGCGGAGCTCCTCACGGCGGAAGATATCGCGGCGATCTGATATGATCGTTGATTTCCATGCGCACGCCTTTCCGGATGCTCTCGCAGAGCGTTCGGTGGCCTATCTTGCCGCGAAGGCGGGCATTCCTTTCTTTTCCGACGGCACCGTGAAGGGGCTTGCGGAATCGGCGAGCCGCGTGAAGGCGGAAGGCGCTCTGGTGCTTCCCGTCGTGACCAAGCCTTCGCAATTCCGCTCGGTGAATGCCTTCGCCAAGAGGATCAACGACGGCGAGTATGATGCTTGCGGCGTGAAGCTACGCTCCTTCGGCGGGATTCATCCCGACAGCGACGAGATCGATAGGGAGCTTAAAGAGATCAAGGGAATGGGGTTGAAGGGAGTGAAAATCCATCCCGATTACCAGCAGACCTTTATCGATGATCCGAAGTATATGCGAATCATTGAGAAAGCGGCTTCTCTCGGTCTCCTCGTGTCGGTGCACGCCGGACTGGACCTCGGATTCCCCGATTGCACCCATTGCACTCCCGACCGCGCGAAGAATATGCTCCATTCGACAGGCGTAGAGAATGTGATTCTTGCACATATGGGCGGATTCGGGATGTGGCGGGAAGTCGCCGATCTCCTCGTGGGGGAGAATGTGCGCTTCGATACCGGCGTGGTCGCGAAGTATATGGATCCTGCGGAGGCGACCGCCATCATCCGAGCACACGGCGCGGACAAGGTGCTCTTTGCGACGGATAGCCCGTGGGCGAGCTTCGAGGATAGCGTCCGTTTCGTGGAAGAATTGGATATCCCCGAAGGGGATAAAGAGAAGATTTTCGGCGGGAATGCCGCGAAATTATTGGAGTTATAAGTATGATTTGCAATGAGAAAATGTATGCCCTCGGCGCGAAGCGGTCTGTGATCCGCGAGCTGTTCGAGTACGGCAAGATGAGAAAAGCGCTGGTCGGCGCGGATAATGTCTACGACTTCAGCCTCGGCAATCCGAGCGTCCCGCCACCTCCCGCGGTCAAAGAGTCTTTGATCCGTATGCTGTCCGAGGAGAGCGAGATCGCCCTTCACGGCTACACGTCGGCACAGGGGGACAAGGGCACTCGCGATACCATCGCGGCGCATTACGAAGCGGAGTTCGGCTTCGCTCTTGATCCCGAACTCATGTATATGACCTGCGGCGCGGCGGCGTCTCTTACCATCGCGCTGAATGCGATCGTGAAGAGCGAGGAGGACGAGGTCCTGACCTTCGCTCCCTTCTTCCCCGAGTATCGCGTCTTCACCGAGAAAGCGGGCGCGAAACTCGTCGTGACCCCGCCTGCGGAGGGGCTTGAGATCGACGTGGACGCCTTCAAGTCTCTTCTGAACGAGCACACCCGCGCGGTGATTATCAATTCCCCCAACAATCCGAGCGGCGTGCTGTACGCCGAGGCGACGGTTGTGGCGGTGGCGAACGCCTTGAAAGAGGCAGAAAAGAAATACGGCACCACGATCTATCTGATCTCGGACGAGCCCTATCGCGCCCTCGTATTTGACGGCAAGAAGGCGACCTGTTTCCCTCGCTACTATCCCGACACGGTGGTTTGCTATTCTTACTCCAAGGCGCTATCCCTTCCCGGCGAGAGAATCGGTTATATAGCGGTCTCTCCGGAGGCGAAAGAGAAGCTCGAGCTCTATCTCGCGATCTGCGGCGCCGGTCGCGCCCTCGGCTACGTCTGCGCTCCCGCGCTCTTCCAGAGACTGGTGAAGGAGTGCGACGGCATGACCGCCGATATCGGGGTGTATAAGAAGAACCGTGACCTCTTGTACGGTGCACTGACCGAGATGGGATTCACCTGCGCCTATCCTTCGGGTGCCTTCTACCTCTTCATGAAGGCGCCGAACGGCGACGCGAATGCCTTCTCCGAGGCGGCGAAAGCCTACGATATTTTGGTCGTCCCCTCCGACAGCTTCGGTTGCCAAGGGTACGTCCGCATCGCGTACTGTGTGAGTACCGATCTCATCGAACGTAGCTTACCTGCATTCCGCGCGCTTGCTTCAAACTATTTCGGCAGCAAATAGCAGCGCATTCGCTTTGTTTCTGTCTGCGTCGTCGAATAGTTACGTACAAGGAGTACGCGCCTATCCGCCGACTTGCCGTGCCTCGCGCCTGCACCACTCTTTGCTGCCTCATCGGATGAGTGTGGAACGGCCCTCTCCACTGCCGAAATGGGAGTATTGGCAATACTGCTCTTTGTTGCCGAAAGGGAAGTAAAGGGGACAGGGAGTACGCGCCCGTCCGTCCGCTCACGGAGCGTTTGTCTTCGTACCACTCTTCGCTGCCGAATTCCTAATTCTTAATTACAAGGAGGAACCATTATGACTTATATCAGATCCAATGAACCTACCGATTTTGTCAAGATCGAGATGGAGAGCGGCAGCAGCCTCGTCCTCAAGCTCGACGCTCAGAGCGCGCCCATCACCGTCGCGAACTTCAAGAAATTGGTCGGGCAGGGCTTTTATAACGGCTTGATCTTTCACCGTGTGATCGCCGGCTTTATGGTGCAGGGCGGAGACCCCACCGGCACCGGCATGAGCGGTAGCAAGGAGACCATCAAGGGAGAGTTTCTGATGAACGGCGTGCGGAATACCCTTTCGCACAAGCGCGGCGTGATCTCGATGGCGCGCACGAATGCTCCCGATTCCGCCTCCTCCCAGTTCTTCATCTGCCATGCGGACGCCACCTTCCTCGACGGGCAGTACGCTGCTTTCGGCTCGGTGGTGGAGGGGATCGAGACGGTGGATGAGATCGCCGCGGCTCGCACCGACAGGATGGATAAACCCCTTTCGCCGCAAAGGATGAAAGAGGTGTATTTCGTCAAAGAAGGCTGATCCTCGCGGTGAGTCGACAGGGCGCGAAGCATCGCGTCTTGACCTTTCGCCCGTATTATGTTACAATGATTGTGCAATAAATAATATGCGGGGTGTTATGTACCACATTATTTATAATCCCAATTCGGGACAGAAGAAGACTAAGAAAGCGGCGGAAGTCGTGAGACGCGTCCTCGAGGAGAATGGCCACGAGGCAGTCTTCCATCCGACCGAAGGGGCGGGGCACTGCACCGAGATCGTCCGTGAGATCAATGCGTCTTCCGATGACGCGAAGGTCATCATCATCGGCGGTGACGGTACTTTCAGCGAAGCGCTGAGCGGTGTGACCGATTTCGAGAAGATCACCTTCGGGCTCATTCCTTGCGGCACGGGCAATGACTTCGCGAAGAAGCTTCGTCTCCCCAAGAAGCCCAAGAAAGCGGTGCAAGCGATCCTCCGCGGTGAGGTGGACCGCATCGATTATATTGACCTCGGCGACAAGCGTTGCTTAAATGTCTGCGGCCTCGGCATGGACGTGGACGTCCTCGTGAAGTACGCTTCGATGAAGCACTTCCGCGGGAAGATCAAGTACTATCTCTCCCTCTTCTACGTGCTGACCCACTTCAAGCCGCACCGCGTGCGCTATAAGATCGGCGACGTGGAGGGCGAGCAGGACGTCTTCATGGTCGGCGCCTGCAATGGCAGTTTTATCGGCGGCGGCATGGCGCTTGCTCCCGACAGTAGCGTGCGGGACGGCATCCTCGATCTCGTCGTGATCGATAATATCCCGAAGCCGATGATCCCCATTCGTTTGGTTCCCTTCCTGCTCGGCAGGATGAATCGTCAGCCTTGCACCCATATTTATCAGGGTACCGAGGCGGAGATCGAGATTCTGGACGAAGGCGTCGGCAGAGTGCAAGTGGACGGAGAAGTGCACGAAGCGTCCAAGCTCGTCTGTCGCATCGTGAAGAACCGGCTCAAGATGTATCTGTGATATGGAGAGAGATCGCTTAGATGAGATCATTGCCGCCGCAGAGGCGGTCGGAGCGGAGAATGAGAGAATCTCCGCTCTTTTGCTACTCCCTGAAGTAAGTCAGGATAATAGACTGGTCGCGCATTACCTTAAGAGGCAGAGGGAGATCGCTCCTCTCATCGCCGCCCTCAAAAAGGTGAAGGAGAGCGTGTGTGAAGAGACTCTCGCCGATCTCAAGCGGGAGTGGCTCCTCCTCCGTGTCACAGAAACGGGGGAAAAGAGCGCCTATGCGGGCGCGGGCGTATGCGTGCGTACGCGTAATAATAAGGATAGCCTACTCGCTGATGAGGTGCTCCGTCGTCTCGGCGCGATCCTGCCTAAGGTGGATTTCCGCTTGAAGGAGCGCAGCGGATCGTTCTGCCGAGTCGAGTGTCGATCGGCGGAGGCATATCCCATCCTTTCCGCACTGCGAGAGGGGGCGTTCGGAGAAGAGTGCGCCTTTGCCCTATACCCCATCATGCCGGATATGGAGATCCGAGAGGAGGAGGTGCGTACAGACATCTTCCTGAACGGGGGAAAGGGCGGACAGAACGTGAATAAAGTCGAGACCGCAGTGCGCATGACCCATCTCCCGACGGGAGTCACTGTCGTCTGCCGTGACGAACGCTCTCAACTGCAGAATAAGAAGCGTGCCGCTCGTATGCTCGAGGCGCGTGTGAAAGAGTACCGAGAGGAAGCGCAGACCGCGCTTGTGGATAAGTCCAAAGCCGAAGTCTCGCGCTGAGCGTGGATAAAACGGGCGCGGAGCTCTGTGATCAGACTCGCCAAAGACGTCTATTGCGATCGAAAAGACATGGCGATTTTACGAAATGATAGAATTTTATCCGAGAATCTGTAATGTGCGATTGACAATTTGAAATAACGATAAAATAAGGCGTCAAAAACGCCTTTTATGCACCACTTTTTGAAAAAGTGCGGATTTTTCGTGGAATTTTCAAGAAAAATTTTGCGTAATATTTATTAAAAAGGGGGTGATTTTGTTTAAGAAAACTTAACTTTGTTGAAAAAATGTTAAAAAAGGGTCTTGAATTTTGGTTTTTTATATGGTAAAATACTCATAGAAAGGAACGGCAGGGTGTTGAATAGACTCTCTGCCACGAACAATTTGTTTAGTGCAAAATGTTTAAGGAGGTATTTAATTTATGAAAAAACGTTTACTTATCACATCCATCGTGATGATGCTCGTAGTTGCCGTGGCGATCTCCACCGCAACCTACGCATGGTTTACGAGCAACGCGACAGTTACCGCGGATCAAGTTACATTGACGGCTGCGACCATGAATGCAGACGCTATCATGATCAGTAAAAGTGCTAATAACACGGGCTTGGCAACCGCTGTCGATCTTGCTACAGCGAGCAATGCTCTTTATCCCACCACGCCGAATGCTGCGGATGCATTGACGGCACCGACTGCCGCGAAGTTTAAGAACCTTCTTATTGATGGTAATAACCATGCAAATGTGACTGCACTTCCGGAATCTACTGCATCCTATTATACGGATACCGTGTATATCTACAACAAAGGCTCTCAGGACATCACACTTGACGTCACCATTACGATCACTTATGGTACGGCTGCAGAGGCTGCTGAAGCTGCGAACTCTGTTAGAATCGCTGTGATTGAGCAGAAAGGTACCGCCGTTTCTTCGTCCAACGTCACTCTTGGAGCTGCATCGCTCAAGGCAATCTACGAGATTGATACGGCTACTCCTGATGACAACACGACTCCGACTCTTTACACTGCTACGACGAAAAAGGCAAGTGCATCGGATACCTATGGTGCTACTGCAGATAGCAATGCTGCTAAAGGTGCAATCACATTCTCTCAAAATGCCTTCGTCGCGATTGACCACCCCGCAAGCGGTGAATATGTCTGCAATGCGTACACCGTTGTGATGTGGCTCGAAGGTTGGGACGCTCAATGTACGAACGCTGCTTCCGCAGGTCAGTTCAACGTTGCCCTCTCCTTTGCAAAAGCTTCTGCATAATTCAGTTCTGCTTTGCAACTAAACACGAAATAAGGTCACCCAATCGGGTGACCTTATTCGTTACTCAAGTAAAGAGGTTTTTGATAATTAAACTTGAAAAAGTACGGATTATATGATATAATAATATTATTAGAACACTTAGCTTTTTAACGTCACCTTAAAAGTGAGTTAAAGCCTTATGTTAAGTAGGGTTAGTAATATTGGGTCGATTGCAAGCAGTTTTCCTATCTGCTTTGCAATGTACACCCATTGAAAGCAGATAGGAAAACTGCATCTTATGTAAGTGTTCAAAAACCTGGGATAACTGTCATGAACGAAAAAATCTATTCAAAAGATTTTATAGAAATGTTGCGTAATCAACTTGATACCAGCAGCTATAAATATGTCAGTTATCCCAAATTGGTTTTTTTATGCGGGAAAGCAAAGGATTCTAATTATAATAATTCCAGTCGAGGGAAGCTTGAAAGATATTTATTAACACATTCTTCCGAAATCCACATAGTATTATCAGAATCGATTTGGGAGGATAATAGTGAGGGTGATATCGACCTTTTAACCTTTGAAGAGTTTTTGGCAGAAACCAGTGATTACATTGTTTTATTTGTAGAGAGTCCGGGTTCATGTTGCGAGTTGGGTGCTTTTGCTTACAATGAAATCATTTTTAGTAAAAAATTAACTATTGTAATAGATAAAAGCTTTGAAAACGATAAATCCTTCATTCAAATAGGACCGACAACAAAGGCAAAAAAAGATGGTGCAACAGTTGTGTATGCTCCGATTTTTCAAAGTAGTCTTTTGTCAAGCGAAGGATTGCGAGATGTAGCTAACGGAATTATTCAAGAATGTACTCCTGCGTTCGTATCTGCAAAGAATAAGCGAATCCCGAATAAAGGATCTACTATTCTAGTTAATACATTCATTTTAGAACTCTTAGACCTCTTACATTTACTGCAACCTATTTCGCCTAACGATTTACTAGAAATATATAAACTCTTGAAAGGAATTAATTCTTTTTTTACTTTTGTGAAAAGCGATGGCAAATCGTTTCATCAAGAAATCACTTATTCAACCATTATAAATTTACTCATAAAATTAAAAGTAATTACAAGCGAAAATAGTCTTTTGAAAATAATACATGATGACAAGATTCAATCCATAATGCTTAACATGACAAAAACAGTGCATAATAAAGAACGCAATCGGCTTTTGTGTCGGAAATATAAGTATGGGGAGTGCAAATGAGCGATATTGTTACGGAATTGTCCAAATCATTAAAGCTGGATTCTTGGTATCTTACAAATATTATTAATAGATCATATTTCTATTATAAGGATTATACCATTTCAAAAGCGAATGGGAAAAAGAGGCATATCGCTCAGCCAAGTCCGGAACTTAAAACGCTTCAATATTGGTTGGTGAAGAATGTTTTTTCTCATTTCCCGATATCTGATGTAGCAAAAGCCTACAATCATGGGGATTCTATATTGAAAAATGCAGAAGTGCATCAATCGGCGCGTCACATTTTACACATTGATATAGATTCCTTCTTCCCATCTATACACTCATCACACCTGATAAATGTTTTTTCTCGAAATAAAGATATTTGGTCTAAACTTGGATTCGATCAACAATCACAAAAGGTTATATGCAATATTTGTTTTCGTGATGACTCATTGTGCATCGGTGCTGTTAGCTCACCAATCATATCAAACATTATAATGTATGGATTCGATGTTGCACTGAAAGAGTACTGCCAAGTAAATCATTATAACTACACTCGATACGCTGATGATATTTTTATTTCTTCAAAACATTACATACCTCAAAATGTATTGTCTTTAATCCAGAGAGAAATATTAAAACTGGGTTTTACACTCAACCAAAAGAAAACAAGGTTTTATTCACCAAAAGGGCAAAGGAGAGTGACCGGTATAACAATTACGGACAATGGGGAATTATCGATAGGCTTAGCGAATCGTAAAAAAATAAAACGAATGATTTATCAGCAACTGGTCCATGGAACAGAAAACCCGAGTGTAGTGCTAGGGCATCTTGCTTTTCTAAAGAGCATCGAACCCAATACCCATGATAATTATATTATTAAATATTCTCAATACTGCTCCGGAGATATGTTGGACGCAATAAAGAAGCACTCCTCGCAATAATCATCCCCGTACTAAACTGCTTATTATACGAGGCTCTTTAATGGTGCGATGAGAATCGTTCATACAACGACTCATGCTCTTGTTTATGAATCAACATCATATGCAGTATCACGGTCTCTCTTTATGTTGAAGTGATGCAATTAAAATATAATTCACCATAGTCGAAAAAGGTCACCCAATCGGGTGGCCTTTTTCGATCATTACGATTAATACGAAAGCAGGCTACCTCCAAGGAGATAGCCTGTTTGTTCGTGTTTATGTGCAAAGCCTATTTGTGATTATCTTGCCGCGTCGAAGGACAAATCAATGCTCGCAACTTTGCCGGTCGATCCTGCACTGTCATCATTCAAGGCAGTACCATCCATCCAAACGATAACCTTAAGGAGCATAACGTCGTCGCCACCTGCCGCTCCATCATCAATAGCCAAGCCACCGCAGTTGATGCTTGCGGTTGCATCGTTTGTTGTCGTATCGATCGTAGAAACTAATGCATTATCAGCAACTGTTCCCTGAGAAATATCTGCACCACCGGCAGCCGCGGAACGAGTATAGGAATTAGCAGGAACATCGTCAGTGCCGACAGTAAGAGAAGAAGTATCAATTACCGTGCCATCTGCATTATAGTAAACGGTATTAGCAACGACTTTTCCGGACGCAGCCGCGAAGGTGTACTGATCGGTCATGATACCTTTCAAGATGTAATTCGTTCCATTATATCTATAGATCGCGATCCTGATGAACTCACGTGCGGCACCGGTAATGGTAGCCTTAGCGGTAATGCTGCTAAGAGTATTAGCCGTAGAACCGTTGTGAATATAGATCGTATTGGAATTTGCCGTCGTATTTGCCCAGGTATAGGTCAAATTGTTTGAATCGCCATCGACATTCGTCGTGATCACGTTATCGGCGACAGTGGTCGTATACGCGGTATTAAAGGTTTTAGCACCGCCAACGTCTCTGATGGTAGCGGAAGACCAAACCGATCCGGCCAAAGTGGAAGTACCGACCGTAACATCATCAATTGCTACAGGAGCAAACTTAACGGTATTAGCAGGGCTACTTGCCTCGATGGTCGTACCATATGCACTATCCGACCAAGAAATACCGATAGAAGCCGCGCTGTTGGTGGCAGCCGTCATTGAAAGCGAGGTTGCGGTAACACTTGCGTTGCTCGTAAACCATGCGTAGGTTGCGGTGGAGATCGCCACGGCAACTACGAGCATCATCACGATGGATGTGATAAGTAAACGTTTTTTCATAAATTAAATACCTCAAGTATCAAGATTGCGCGTGTGGCAGGGTTCGGGGAAGGGGGGAAGAGGAGGTTCTAAACTGCATAAAAGTCAGGATATTCGATAAAAAATGCATAAAATAATGAAAAATTGAAAAAAATCAAAAAAATTATTATAAAATTCAAAAAATATGCATCAAATCGTTTGACAGCCCTGTGGAAGGGTGGTATGATTACGATATCAAAAAAAAAGGAGAAAACAAAAATGAAAAAGATTATCGGTTTACTTTTAATCATTGCGACGCTGGTTGGCTGTGTCTGTGCTTTCGCGGCATGCGGCAGCAAGGGACGTACCGTAAAGGACATTCAGGAGTCCGGCAAGTTGGTCGTTGCGACAAATGCCTTCTTCCCGCCTTTCGAGTATATGGAAGACGGCAAGATCGTCGGCTGGGATATGGATATCGCGGCAGAGCTTGCGAAGAAGATGGGCGTTGAGCTCGTGATCGAGAATATGGAGTTTGATTCCGTTCTTCTCGCTCCGAATGTCGGTAAGGCGGATATCGCGATGGCGGGTATCAGTTATAGTGAAAAGCGTGACGAGACCCTCGATTTCACGGTCGGCGTCTTCAATAGTTCGCAGGTTATCATCGTGAAGAATGACAGCGCGATCAAAGGACCTTTCGATCTCGGTGGTAAGATCGTCGGTGTGCAGAGCGCTACCGTTGGTCAGTGTCTTGCAGAGATGGATCCCGATTGGGCGGGCGAGGGCGATGATGTTTGCCTCGCAAAACCCGGCTCGGTCTCCAAGTTCTCTACCGGTGCGGAAGCGGTTCTCGCTCTTACGCAGGACAAGGTGGACGCCGTGATCATCGACAAATATCCCGCAGAGACCTTCGTGAAGAAGTACGAGGGCATCAAGATCGCCGAGAAGACCGTCTTCGATGACGAGTATGCTTTCGCAGTCAAAGAGGGTAGCAAGGATCTCGTCAAGTGGCTGAATAATGCCATCGACGAGATGAAGAAGGACGGCACTCTGGAGAAGATCAACAAGAAGTATTTCGGTTGATTCTCTGACAAATGGACGAAGAAGAGATTGCGCCTTGAACGACGCGATCTCTTTTCCGTTAAAAGGACAGTATGAAATTTGATTTATCTATCATATTCAAGAAAGACATTCTGCTTCTCTTGGCAAAAGCCTACGGGTGGACTCTCGCGATCACCGCGATGGCGCTCGTGATCGGTATCGTGATCGGTACGATCCTTGCCGTATTCATGGTGCTCCCGAAGACCAACGTCTTGAATAAATCTCTCAACGCCTTTGCGCGGGGCTATCTCGCGGTCATTCGCGGGACGCCTTCACTCGTCCAACTGATGATCATTTATTTCGTCATCTTTGCGGACGTGGTTTTCTTTAATCGCGAGCTTTCACCGTACTTCGTCGCTGCGATCGGATTCGGCATCAACAGCGGCGCTTACGTCGCGGAGATCATGCGTGCCGGTATCAATTCGGTGGATAAGGGGCAGATGGAGGCAGGGCGCGCGCTGGGTCTCAGCTATGGCGCCACGATGAAATCGATTATTCTGCCGCAATCGGCGAGGAACATCCTGCCGCCGCTCGGCAATGAAGCAATCGTCCTCGTGAAGGAGACATCCGTCGCTTTGATCATCGGCGTCAGCGAGTTCTTTACGACGATCAAGGGCATCGTGAATACGAGCTACAACGTGGTCACGCCCTATCTCTTCGCGGCGTTGGTGTACTTCGTGACGGTGTATATCATGACGATACTTTTGAAAGCATTGGAGAGGAGGTTATCGAAAAGTGACAGACGCAACTAATAACGCAAAGAAACCTCTGATCGAGGTCAAATATCTGACGAAGAAATTCGGCGACCTCTTGGTGCTGAATGAGATCTCCACCGACTTCTACGAGGGGGAGCGCGTCGTCATCATCGGGCCATCCGGAGGCGGCAAGAGCACTTTCCTCAGATGTTTGAACGTGCTCGAAGATCCCACGGCGGGCGAGATCATTTTCGACGGAGACGATCTCACCGACCTCAAGATCGATATCAACGTCTGCCGTCAGAAGATGGGGATGGTCTTCCAGCAGTTCAACCTCTTCAATAACCTGACGGTGCTGAAGAATATCACGCTTGCGCCCATCACGGTGAATCAAAAGAAGCTGAAGGCGGCGAAGTGGAATAACTTCATCATGCCTTACTACAACAAATTCCTTGCGATTTTCGGCGCGAAGCTCAATGCGCGCGTGGATAAGAAGGTTGCGAAGAATAAGGCGATCATCGAGAAGTATACGGAAGCGCTGAAGCCGGTCGAGGAAGCTTGGGAGAAGACCAAGACGACGGTGGAGAGGGCGGGAAAAGTCTTCGTCACTTACGACAAAGCGCTCACCAAAGAGAAGCTCAAGATCGTCACCAAGATCGAGAACGCCGAAAGGGTGATCGACCGAGCGAAGTATCCGCAGCCGAAGCAATATATCGATCCGCCCTATAAGAGCAAGGCGGAGATCGTGGCTGCCGCCGAGGAGAACGCGATGCGCCTCTTGAAGAGAATCGGACTCGAAGAGAAGGCGAATGTCTATCCTTCCACACTTTCGGGCGGACAGAAACAGCGTATCGCCATCGTGCGCGCGCTTGCGATGAATCCCAAGGTGATGCTCTTCGACGAGCCGACCAGTGCGCTCGACCCCGAGATGGTGGGCGAGGTCCTCGATCTCATCAAGACCATCGCGGAGAGCGGCATGACGATGATCATCGTGACGCATGAGATGGGATTCGCAAAGGAAGTCGCGACTCGCGTCTGCTTCATCGACGGCGGTAAGATCAAGGAAGAAGCGCCGCCGCAGGAGTTCTTCGGCAATCCGAAGGATCCGCGGTTGCAGGAGTTCTTGTCCAAAGTGCTCTAAAGAGAATCGGGTGTCTTGCGAAAGCAGGGCACTCTTTTTGTCAGAAGAGGGCGAAATGAGTCGATAAGGAAGAAGAGGGTTGCATTCCGACGGCAAACATGATATACTATCACCACTTGGGCATGTACCGGCTTCGACGCGGAGCGAGGTGGCAGTTTAAGCACGTAGCAGGCTCGTCTGCTTATAACGGAACCGTTCTAATAAAGGACAACTCTAATCTTGAATTGATGGCGGCTTAACGCCATCTGTCGACCCGATGGACCTACGACGTCGGATTCGGCATCATTACGGTAGGGAACGGCACTCATGCGCCGCCGCACGCGTGAGGCTGAAAGTCGCGGCTCGGAACTCGGTAGCCCGCTTACGGGCAGCCCGGAACGACAACAAACGTAAGCTAAACGTGTAGAAAGAGCTGTGGTTTCCTTTGCGGACCGGGGTTCAACTCCCCGCATGTCCACCAAGTAAGAGCAGTCGCAAGACTGCTTTTTTTGTTTGATGCGGGGAGTTGAACGAGAGCGTAAAAAAATATGCCTCGGCTTGGCATATTTTTTAGCGGCTGACCGAAGCGATGAGAAAAGCATATGTCTTGATAGGTAGTTTTGCTTTGAGCAGAGCAAGAGCAATTCCCCGCATGTCCACCAAGCGAACTCGGTCGAGATTCGACCGAGTTTTTCTATTACTTAATAGGGGAGTTGAACCCCTCCGGGGCATCAACCGCTCAGATCGCAGATCTTTCGCGCGCTTTGGCTACATAAACGATTCTTTTCTTTTTATATGTCTTTCTTTTGATCTCTTCTTGGGTGGTAAATCGGATTGTGAAACCCTTCGACATTTATTGACAAAGAGCAGTATTTATGCTATATTTAATTAAATAATCGTAACATAGGGAAGTATGTCGGGTTTTCGTGATGAACGCCTCGATTACAGGACACACTAAAAGGGAAGAACAAATTATGAGAAAAGGTATCATTCTTGCCGGCGGTAAGGGCACTCGCCTCTACCCCATAACCAAAAGCGTTTCCAAACAATTATTGCCGATCTACGACAAGCCGATGATCTACTATTCGCTCTCTGTCCTTTTGCTTGCGGGCATTCGCGAGATTTTGATTATCTCCACTTCTGAAGCGTTGCCGCAGTACAAGGAGCTCCTTGGCGACGGCTCGCAAATCGGGGTGAAGCTCGATTATTTGGTGCAGGAGAAGCCCAGAGGTTTGGCGGAAGCTTTCATCCTCGGCGAAGAGTTTATCGGTCAGGACGACGTGTGCCTCGTCCTCGGAGATAATTTCTTCCACGGGCAGACCTTCACCACCCTTTTGAAGAAGGCGATGCAGTCAGAGAAGGCGACCATTTTCGGTTACTACGTGAAGAATCCCAGTGATTTCGGCGTGGTGGAGTTCGATAAGGACAATAACGTGATCTCCATCGAGGAAAAGCCAAAGAATCCGAAGTCGAATTACATCATCCCCGGCTTGTATTTCTATGACAACAAAGTTGTGGAGATCGCAAAGACCATCAAGCCTTCCGGTCGCGGCGAACTGGAGATCACCGATATCAATAACCGCTATTTGGAGCGCGGCGAGCTTAAGGTCGTGCAGATGGGCAGGGGCCTCGTGTGGATGGATACCGGCACACCGAAGGGCATCTTGAAGACGGCGCAATATGTGGAAGCGATCCAGAGCAGGCAGGGCTGGTATATCTCTTGTATCGAGGAGATCGCTTGGCGCAATAAGTTCATCTCCACGGAGCAGTTCATCAAGCTCGGTGAGTCGATCAAGGACACCGAGTACGGGAAGTATATTTTGGAAATCGCGAAATTGGGCAGAGAGGTATTATGAAGGTATTGGTAACGGGCGGAGCCGGTTTTATCGGTTCTAATTTTGTGTATTATTCCTTGGAGCATCATCCCGAGGATGAGATCGTTTGTTTGGACGCTTTGACCTACGCGGGGAATCTCTCCACGCTGGCGGATGCGATGAAGAACCCCAAGTTCACATTCATAAAGGCGGACATCACCGATCGTACGGCGATCGCGAAGATCTTTGAGGAACAGCGTTTCGATTACGTCGTCAATTTCGCGGCGGAGAGCCACGTGGATCGCTCCATCGAAAATCCCGCTCTCTTCCTCAATACGAATATTATGGGAGTGGAGAACCTTCTCGATGCTTCGAGACAGTTCGGCGTGAAGCGTTTCCATCAGGTCTCCACCGACGAAGTTTACGGCGATCTTCCTTTGGAGAGGAAGGATCTTTTCTTCACCGAGCAGACCCCGATCCACACTTCTTCGCCTTATTCGGCGTCAAAGGCGGCGGCGGATCTCTTGGTGCTCGCCTACTATCGCACCTACGGCATGAACGTGACCATCTCCCGTTGCTCCAATAACTATGGGCCCTTCCACTTCCCCGAGAAGCTCATCCCGCTGATGATCACGCGGGCTCTCGCGGATCAGGATCTCCCCGTCTACGGTACCGGCGAGAACGTGCGCGACTGGTTGTACGTCGAGGATCATTGCAGTGCGATCGATCTCATCGTCAGAAAGGGCAGAACGGGGGAGATTTATAACGTCGGCGGCCACAACGAGAAGACCAATCTCGAAGTCGTGAAGAAGGTTTTGGACCTTTTGGATAAGCCCCATTCCCTCATCCGCTTCGTCAGCGATCGCCCCGGGCACGATCTCCGTTACGCGATCAATGCGGACAAGATCGCTCGTGAGCTCGGTTGGACCCCCGCGACCTCCTTTGAGAACGGACTGGCGAAGACCATTCGTTGGTACCTCGATCATAAGCCTTGGTGGGAGGAGATCATCAGCGGCGAGTACGTCAATTACTACAAGAAGATGTACGGTCAGCTCCGCAAATAATAAAGCTTGAAAAAGCTCGTCGATTCAAAAAATCGGCGAGTTTTTTTATACCCGTAAGTGAACTCTATAGAACGGGAAGGGAGGCGGAGAGCCACAGGTCGAAGAAGAGGGTATAGTCGCGGTCAAGCGAGGCAGAGAGAGTGGCGATGAGATCGCTTGGTTGGGCGATCTTGCCTGCGTAGCGGTCGGCATAACCGCGGAGAGCGGTGTGTAAGGCTTCGCTTCCGACCATCTGCGCGAGGGTGTGGAAGAGGAGGAGCCCGCCGCAATAGACTCTCTCGTAATAACCGTCACTGAGCTCGGAGAGAGGGCGGTCGAAGCGGGTGCCCTCCTGCCCTTTGATCGCGAGGCGGGTCTCGTAGGCGGATTCCGCTTGCTTTATCGCGGAACGATAGGCGGCTTTGGAGCTCTGCGCTTTGTAATAATAGGCGACAGAGTATTCCGCGAGCCCTTCGTCCATCCAAGGGTCGGTAAATTCGTCGTTACCCACCTTACCGTACCACCATTGATGCGCTGTTTCGTGCGCGAGCGCTTCTTTGAAAGAGGCTTCGGACAGGGTGTTTGACACAAGTCCCACCCCGGAATGCTCCATGCCCGCCTCGAAAAAGGGCGCCGATACGATGGCGAATGAGGAATAGGGATAGCTGCCGAAATTTTCACAGAAACAGGAGAAGACGCTCTCGAGGAATGAGAAGGTCTCAGCGCTGTGACGATCGCTTGCATAGTAATAGGAAAGGGGGGTCCCGGAGAGAGTCCCCTCCCGCTTCTTCAGGAAGGGGGACGTGATAATCGCGAAGTCGCGCGCCCCTTCGATATGATATCGATATATCGAAAAAGTCCCTTGCATCTCCCTAAGATCCTCCTTGGCGGACGCCGCGACGACGTACTCCTCCGGCAGAGTGAAGATCACGGAAAAGTCCGCGGCTTCGGATACGAAGGGATCTCCGTAGGGGGTGTACGGGTGGCTACGAAAGCATCCGCCTATATAGGGGCAAACTTCGGGATAAAAGCGAGACAGATGGTAGTATCCGTCGTAGTAGCCGAGACGATGCTTAGCGTTTGCGAGGAGGACCTCTTCTTCAATGTGCAGAGAAATGCGATCCCCCTCTTTCATCTTCTCGGGGAAACGGACGGTGATGAGGGTGCCCTCTCGCCCGAGATCGTAGCTGAGCGGGACGCCTTGCGAAGAAATCTCGCGGATCTTGACGCCGCCGTAGGAGGGATGACCGCCGGGATAAATCGAGGAGTATAATTCTTCGGGGAGTAAAGTATTTCCTTCGCGATAAAGGTTCGCATAGAGATTGAGTTTGATCGCCGCGATATCGTCCGCGGGCACCGAATAGGAGATGTCCGTCACGACAGAGAGACTGTTCGTGGCGGGGGAGAGCTCGACCGATATCTCGTAGGCGGTGGGCGTGATCTCCGTGGAGGGCGGCTCTTCCTCTCGCACTTTCACTTCACAAGCGGAGAGTGTGAGGGCAAAGAAGAAGAGAGAGATCAGCGCGGCGACTTTCTTCATGCCTTTTTGCTGTTCACCGTGAGTTCAACGAGTTTACCTCTTTCTCTCGCTTTCAATAAGACTTCAGGGGTAACGATGTCCTCCGCGTATGCGATGGGATCCGTCTCCGGTCCGACGGTCCTTAAAATTTTCCTGCCGAGGAGGAAGGTGTAATCCTGTTTCGGCGATCCCTCTCTCGGCTTTCTCTCGATAAAGGTAAGAGCCTCTTCTGCCCTTTCTTCCGCTGTGGACTCGGCGGGGAAAGTGAGGGCGTCTGCCGCGAGGGAGGATGCTCCCTCATCTTTCGGGGCGACTGCCGCTTTTTTATGAGGCGTCCCTCTGCGGCAACGGAATACCTTTTTCTCGTGAGCGGGGGCGCGCAAGAGCAGGGCGTTCTTTCCGAAGCGCAGGACGGAGGTGGGGGAGTGCTCTCCCGTTTCGGTCAGCAGGGCGGAGATTCTTCCGCTCTCCTCCTCGAAAAGCAGGTCGCGAAGCAAGCCGAGATAATTGCCCATCGAATCGAAAACTTTCCGTCCGAGGGGACACTCTTTGCCGGTGAATTCCTCCAGCGCAGAGGAGTCTCGGACGGTCAGAGCGTCCCCTTCTCCCAGTATGCGGCGAAAGGGGAGTGCGCGCGGCTCGTCGTATTCTTCACGCGAGACCTTGTATCCGCGAATGCGCGTGAGCTTCTCGTCCACATACCCGTTCGTGACGATGCCGCTGATCTCTCCTTCCGAGACGGAAACGACTTCTTTGGATAAAATGTCGGTGATTTTTCTCATAAATACCTCGCTTTTGGGTTTTTTATTCTCCTATTTATATTGTCAGACGCTTTTTACTATGCCCTCGACTACAAGAAAGAACAAAATAATCCCTTCTCCTTTCGGATCATCGAGGATGCGGCATTTTTCTCGTTTTATATTATTTAATATAAAAATCGGGTGATTGTGTTGTGCAACACGTCTTTTTGTGTTACACTATAGAAAATAAGGAGGCTGACTATGGCAAACATCACGAAGGATACGCTGATCGGAGACGCCATCATGGCGGGAAATTCCGAAGCGATCGCCGAAGTCCTCAGAGAAGCGGGTATGCATTGTTTCGGCTGCGCCATCGCGCGCGGCGAGACGGTGGAGCAGGCGGCTGCCGTACACGGATTGGATGTCGACGTCCTCGTCGAGAAGCTCAATGAGGCTGCAGAGAGCTGATTCTCGATCAATAAGCATCGTTATTTGTTTTTTCATCCTTTTGGCATTGGTGTTGAGCCAATGTATTTTTTGCGTTTCCGCGCGAGCGTATGCGGAAGAAGAGGGCTACAGAGAACTCATCTCGGATTACGTGGTATTCAAGAATCCAACCGCAATCGCGGCGGGGGAGGATCTTATCGCCGTCTTTGACAGTGGAGATATCATTCTCTTTGACGGTGAAACACGCACTTCTTTCCCGACGGGTGTGAATACTTGCGACGAGCTTTGTGTGTCTCGCTCGGGCGTCTTCCTTTTGGTGGATGCGGACAGCGCGAATGCGCGCATCCTCACCTTCTCTTTGGAAGGGGAGCCTCTGACCTATGCTTGGAGCACCGAGCATCCCTCCGATATCGCTCTCGTCGGTGATAATCTCTATCTGTCCCTTTCTTATTTCTTAGTCAAGAAGTACACTCTTTCGACCGAAGAGTCGGAGGACATCACCATCTCCAAAAAGATGCTCTATCTCTCTGCGGATGAGGACGCCCTCTGTCTGCAAACCCTCAGAGGCACCATTTTGAAGAAGAGTGGAGAGGAGGAAACAGAGTACCCCTCCATCGGCATCGCGGAGAGCAAGCATTTCCTCGCGGCGGCGGGATCGGTCTACTATAAGAGCGGCTCCGATCTCAAAGTGATGGATGGTGAAGGCGCGCTCCTTCCCTTCCTGACTGGCGGGACGGGTGACGACGCTTTCTTGTCCGTTACCGATTTCGCGGCGTCTGACGGGAAGATGTACGTGCTGGACGGGGAAAGGCTCGCCGTGAAGATTTTCGATCTTTCTTCGGGTGACTTTATCCGGATGATCGGTTCTTATGGCTATGATTTGTATCGTTTGAAAGATCCCGTCGCACTCAGCGTCAGAGGGAAGGATATCGTGGTCGTGGACAGCATGCGCGGCACCCTTTTTTCGGGAGAGAAGGCGACGGCTTATACGGGGCGCACCCTCGTGCAACCCACGGACGTCGTGATGACGGGGGAGAAGACCTATCTCGCGGACGGCGGCAAACTCATCGAGTATAACGGCGCTTCGGTGTCGGCGGCGGAGTATCCGATCGGCACGGACGGATGCCGGTACGTGGCGGCGTCTCCCGACGGTACGGTTTATGCGAGTTCGGGCAATGAAGTGTATCGCAAAATGGCGGATGAAAGTGAATTCAACCTCTTCCTCATGGTGCAAGAGGATGTGTCCGGTCTTCAGGTCGGCATCGGCGGGAAGATCCTCTATATCTATGCGGGCGGGCGTCTCGGCGCCTATTCGCAGGACGGGATCCGTCTCGGCGGCTTCGAGACCGAGGAAACGATCCGTTCCTTTGCGGTGGATTATCGCGGTAATGCTTTCCTGCTCTCTGCGGAGGGGAAGATTCTGAAGTATTCGCGCGTCGTGGATGGGTATGCAGAACCGGTGCGCTTCGATCTCGCCGCCGATTACAGTCGCTTCTGCGATATCGCGCTCGACGAATCGGGACGGATGTACGTGGTCGCCGATCATAACATCCTCATCTATCCGAAGTCCGCATTCGGCGTCTTCGTCGCGGAGGACAGCGATTTCAAGGACGACGTGCCCAACGAGTCGCCCCTCTTCGTCTGCGAGACCGTGCGGGATTCGGTCATCTCCTATATGACTCCCGACAACTTCGAGGATATCATGCCGAGTGGCACCAAACTGATGTGCTACGCGACGGTGACCTATCAAGGGACCGCCTATCTTCGCGTGGAAACCGAGAAAGGAAAAGCCTATCTGCCCAAAGGAGATGTGAAGATCTTTGAGCAGGGGACTGCGCCCATCAAGAAAGCGCGCTGTCTGATCCCCTCCATCGGGACGAACGTCGTCGGGGTCAATTTGTACAAAGAGCCTTCGCATATCGCGATCGAGAATGCGGAAGAGCCTCTTTTCGCCGCGCTCGGAGCAGAGGACGTCTTCGACGTGATTTCTCTCGTCGCGGTGGATGAGGAGGGGAGGGACGTGTGGAAGTTCTACCGCGTCTCCTATAAGGGTGAGCAAGCCTACGTATTGGTCAGCGAAGTGGTGTCGGTGGACGACGAACCGCAACCCGCGCCGCCGCGCTATACATTGCGCATTCGCTCGGAGGGGCTCGGGAAGACGGTTCCCGTCTATAAAGAAGCCTCGCTGGACAGCGAAGTGGTGGTGCGCTTGACGGACGGCACCGAGATCTCCGCGATCGAGGAGATCAATAAAGAGAATGCATTTACGATGGTCCTCTATAAAGGGGAAGTGTGCTACGTGCAGTCTTCCTGCCTCGGGCAGGGCGGACTCTCCGGCGGTCAGATCCTCGCGATCGTGCTGTCGGTGGCGGCGGTGGTCGGCAGTGTGCTGACCGTCTTGATCTTGCGCGCGAACAAGCGGCACAAACGCTATCATAAGGAGTAAAAATGGGAAAGAATAACGGACATTGGCACAGAAAGCCGCAGCGCCCCGGCGCGAACTACAAACCGCCTTATTCGGAGGATATCCTGAATATGTCTGTCGAGGGGCTGAACCTCTCATCCGAGACCTTGGAGATCCTGATGAAGGGTGGGGTCAAGACGGTGGGAGATATCCTCTGTCGTCGCAGAAACGAGATGTTCAAAGTGCAGAACTTCAATAAGAAGAAGCTCTTGGAAGTCACGAATGCGATTTCCCCGCTCGGCGTGGATTTCCGTCCCGACGAGCCCAAGCCGGAAGAGAAAGGCAAGGGGGAGGGCGCAGTGCCGCAGAAGACAAACGACGCACGTCGTGATAATCGCGACGAAGGTCGTCGCAGGGAAGATCGCTTGCGTGGCGAAGAGCGCCGTCAGGGCGACCAATCGAAGAAAGAGGATCGTCGGCAGGAGGGTCCGCGGAAGGACGATCGCCGCCAAGGCGACAGACAGAATAAGGGCCAGCAACCCATCGATAATCAAAATCGAAACGAGCAGAACGATCGCGACCACGGCAAGAAGCAGAATAAAGGCAAGCAGGATAACTCGGTGGATTTCTCCAAGATTTTCCCGCGGGAGAAGCTCGTACATTCGCCGCGGATCGAGATGGCGAAGGATCGCTTTACCAAGTTCCAGCGCGCGGGGAAATGGGGCTATAAGGACGAGAACGGCAAGGAAGTGATCCCGCCGATCTATACCGAAGCGCTGAACTTCAAAGAGGACATGGCGGCAGTGGAAATGAACGGACTCTTCGGATATATCAATCGAGAGAACGTCCTTGTCGTACCTTATAAATACGACGCGGCGGGCAGTTTCTCCGAGGGATGGGCGAACGTCGCGCTCGGAGAGAAATGCGGGTATATCGATATGACCGGCAAGGAAATGGTGCCCTTCATCTACGACGCGGCGACTCCCTTCACGGGAGAAGGCTATGCCAGAGTGAAAAAGGACGGCAGGTGGGGCAATATCACGAAGAACGGAGAAGTCAGTTGGCAATAACGGCGACAAAAGACGCCTTTCTCAGCGGGTGGCGTGAAAAACACAAAGGGTAAAAAATGGAAGAAATCATGAATGTAGCGGGCGCGGAAGCTCGCAAAGATATGCTGATAATCGATCACTTGAAGAAGAGATATATTAACAGCAAGCGCTACTCGATCAACGATCTGACGCTCACGCTGAAAGCGGGAGAGATATTCGGCTTTCTCGGACAGAACGGCGCAGGAAAATCCACGACCATCAAGTGCATCACGGGGATCCATCCCTATGACAGCGGTTCGATCATCATAAACGGCTTCGACATGAAGAAGGATCCCATCTCCGCCAAGAGAAATATCGGATACGTGCCGGACAACCATTCCGTCTATGAGAAACTGACCGGCAGAGAGTATATCAACTACATCGCCGATCTGTACGGTGTGTCACTTGAAGACAGAGAAGAACGCATGAATCGTTACCTCAAGATGTTCAAGATCACCTTTGCGGTGGATAGACAGATCAGGGGATATTCCCACGGCATGAAGCAGAAAATCTGCATCATCGCCGCGCTGATTCATAATCCCAAACTGTGGGTTCTGGACGAGCCGATGGTGGGTCTCGATCCGCAATCCATGTTCGACATCATCGACGAGATGAAGAAGCACACCGCCGAAGGGAATACCGTCTTCTTCTCCTCGCATAATATCGATCTCGTTTCCAAGCTGTGCGATCGGGTCGCGATCATCCACGACGGCGAGCTCAAAGCGCTCATCGATTTGCACGAAGAGGGGAAGAGGGAATCCTTGGAGACGGTTTTCCGTGGATTGACGATGGCGGAGAATCTCGGATGAAAGAATTCATGACCCTGCTGCGCCTCGAACTCAAGGCGCGTTTCGGCACGAGAGGAACGGGGAAGCCCCTCATCACCGTGCTCAAAATCCTGATATTGTCGGTACTCGGCATTTTGGTGTACTCGGCGTATATCTTCGGTGTGAGACAGCTTGTCTCGATGTTCGTGCTCTATAAGATGAGCACCGAGTTCCTCATTCTTTTTATCGCAGGATCTCAGCTGATTCTCGTCGTATTCGGGATCAGTTCGGTTATAAAAAATCTCTTCAGGAGCGGCGATAACGAACTTCTGATGCGCTTCCCTGTGTCCGCCACCGCGGTCTTCGCTTCCAAAATATCGATTTTCGTCCTTTATCAGGTGATCTTCACCTTGCTGATCGAACTCCCCGTCTTCGTTATATTCGGGATCAAGTCGATGCAGAATTGGAGCTACTACGCCCTCCTTCCCGTCGTCTTGATCTTCTGTATCGTGCTGCCTCTCTCGATCTCCAATCTCTTGGCGATCCCCGTGATGCAGCTCAGTTCCCGCACCAAGAATATGTTCACCCTCTCCCTTCTGGTGTCGGTGATCATGGTGGCTGCCGCCTTCGCGATCTATATGCGGGTGATTCAAGGGGTCGTGAACTATATGAAGGAGGAAGCGATGAGCTTCTTCAGCAAAGAGTCGATGATTATCGTCGCCAAGGTGGCAAAGTACATCTATCCCGCCAACTGGTTCGCTTATATGCTCATCGGAGAGTGGCGGATCGGTGCGAGTTTCCTCTCTCTTCTCGTCGTGGTGCTCTTCGCCCTCGGCGCCTTCATCCTGAATAAGAAGCTCTATCTCAGCACCATCCTTCGTGATATCGAAGGGAGCGGCGCGACCTTCACGATGACCACTCGCAATCACGTCAGGCGTCCCGCATGGGCGACCTTCTGCAGGGAGTATCTCGAGATCTTCCGCAGTAGCAATTACAGTTTCCAATACCTGTGTATGGCGGTTGCGGCGCCCGTGATGGTATACTATTGCAATAAGCTCGCCGCAAGTATGGGTGAGAACAGCATCGGTGCGGTCATCGTGCCGGCGCTTGCCTTGATGGTCATGCTGATCTTCTGTGCGATCATCCTCTCTTTCGCGGCTTCTTCGGTATCTCGCGAAGGGGATAACTTCTATTTGACGAAGATCCTGCCCCTGCGCTACAGGACGCAGATTCTCGTCAAACTGGCTCTGTATCTTTTCGTCTCCACCATCTCTCTTCTCGTGACGACCGTCGCAATCTGGCTGAGTGGGCAGATGACCCTTTCTTCCGCCTTCGCCGCTTGTGGGATCTCCTTCTTAGTCTCCATCGCGGTGACCTGTTTCGGCGTCAGACTGGATACCACTCGTCCGCAATTCCCCGTGGGCGGGGACGGCGAGCTCTCGGTGGGGAGTATCTCCACCTTCGTGACCCTTTTCGTCGGGTTCGTGATTTCGGTATTATATGGCTTCTTCGGCATGGTTGGGATCTTCCTTTGGGGGATTACCAAGACCTTCCTCATCCTCATGGGGGTCTCTCTGATCCTCGCGGTGGGATCGGCGCTCTGGCTGATGATCGGCCTTGAGAAGCGATACGAAAGAATTTCACAGAGGTGACGTATGAGAAAGAGCATTATGAGAACACCCCATACGTACCTTTTGAGAGCGGGCGAAGCGCTTGCAGGCTTGGAGGATAGGCTATGAAGAAGATCATCATTTGTCTATTGCTCCTCATCCCCATTTTGGTCATTTTGACTATCGATGCGAGCGGAAAGCTCATCGTCTCCGCTAGTGTGGATCTCCCCGCGGAGTCTGTCGTTATCAAGCGAAACGGCGAAGAGCGTAAGAGCGATGAGATCAATCTCGAGGAATACAAGGGGACGGAGAATCGCTATACCCTCTTCTATGAGGTATTCCCCGGCATCGCGACAGACGAGATGGTTTGGACCTCTTCCAACCCGAAGGTCGCGAAGGTCGTCAAGGACGAGAAAAAGGAGAACGCCGCAAACGTGGAGTTCTTCGATTACGGTAGCGTGGATATCCTCTGTTCGTCGCAGAAGAATACTTCGCTTTCGGCGAGCATCACCCTTTATGTCGGTGGAAAACTCCTCGACAGCGTTGCCATCGGCGATGCGGATAAGGGAGAATACGCCGAGTATACACTCGATTTGTGGGAGCAGAAGAATTTCTTCGCTTTCGCAAAACCCGCGAAGAGCGTCCTCGGAGAGAAGTGCGTTTGGAGCAGTTCCGATCCCGAAGTGGCGGCGGTGGACGATAACGGTGTGGTCAGCGCCCGTCGAACGGGCAAGGCGACGATCACCGCGACCTTCCGTCAAGAGATCGACGGGGAAGAGCGGGTGCGCTCTGCGAAGATGGCAGTCACCGTGACGGACACCGACAAGAAGGGATTCACCGAACGGGCGGTCTACGTCTTGGAGAAGAAGGTGAACCTCGCGCCTTACCTCTCTGCAGGCTGGGTGATCTCGGGCGGAACCGAGATCGACCTTGAAGAAGAGCGGGAAGTCACGATCGAAGCGACCAAGGGAGATAAGAAAGATCGTATCACCGTCGTGCGCCTCGAGTCGGCGAAAACCCTTATCATCGAGAACTATTATATATTGACGGATGAAGGAGGCGCGCTTTCCTCCCCCATCGCATTGCGGAGCGCCGACATCCGGCTCCGCGCCTATGCTTTCGACGATTCAAATCCCGTCGTCACTTGGAAGACGAGCGATGTGGGGGTTATACAGGTAGGCGAGGACGGTCGCGTGGAGGCGATCGGTAGCGGTAAGGCGGTCGTCTATCCCGTGGCGGACGGATACGAGCGTCAAAGCGTCGAGATCGAAGTCTGTTACGCCGTCGAGAGCTTCCGCTTGGCGGACGTCAAGGACAAGGTGGGGGTGATGCAGGAGAAGGTCTACGGGAATTTGACCTACTTGAACGGCAAATACACCGATCAATTCACCGTCGCCATCGAGTCGGTCTATCCTGCAGACGTCGGACCGGAAGCTTTCACATTCTATAGCTCGAATGAGTCTGTCGCCACCGTGAACGCAAAGGGTATCGTGACCTTCGCGAAGGACGTGGAGGGACAGGAAGTCACGATTCACGTGACCGCTTACGATCAAACCGGAATGCTCGTGGAGGCGAGCCGCACCTTCCGCCTCGTGAACGGGGTGAATATCGGGGTGGGTGTCGAACAAAAAGCCTTCGACAGAGAGAAGAACGAGGAACCCGATTTCTCGGTATATGCCGATCTCAAGGAGGTCTTGAAAGATCCTTCCGTGCATGCCGTCGTCCTACACAGCGACGTCTATTATCCTTCCAGAGAGAAGGGGGGCAGCACGATACTCAATCCCACCGCCTCTTTCTACGGCAACGGCAAGAAACTGGACGGACAGTTCTATATCAATTCGGTGGAGGAGACCGAAAAATTGATCCTCTGGGACTTTAATCATTTCGAGAATATGAGTAACCTCGACGTGGGGTTCTATAACCTCTATTTCCAGTCGAGATACGCCACTTCAGATGACTCCAAGAAGGAGTTTACGGAGCTCGCCGCCAAGGGTGGCGGAGCGCTCGGCACGCGCGGCAGTTATCCCGAGGGATGCAGCTTCAATCTCACCGTCAGGGGGTGCGTCTTCCAGTACGCCTACGGTCACGTCAATTTGGCGATAGGTGACTCCTTCTTCGACGGATGTATCTTCCGAAACAATTCCGCTTCGGCGATCGTGATCCAACAGTCGAGCTACGGCGTGGCGAATGCCAAGATCCGAAACTGCATCTTCTCCAATACCATCGCGCCGGTCGGCATCGTGTGCGGAAACTTCGACGATATCCTCGATCGCATCAAGAAAAACGAGAAGCCGGTGCGTTTCGGCAGATTCGAGCTCGAAGGGGAGAACTACGTCTACAACTGGAAGAAACTTGAGGACGTGCAGATGGATCTCTTGCCGCAGGGACTTGCGGACGCCACCGCCAATTCGCTGGTGACGCAGTTCAACGGCTACCTGACCAAGGTGATTCACGAGGCGTTTATGGTCTCCGACGTGGGCAACGTCTATATCGACGACGAGGATCAGGAGTGGCTGAACTTCTCCTTCCTCTCACTCGGCATTTGGCTGAATCTGAATCCGCAGTTTAATGCCGAAACCGATTCGCCGGACAGCTTGAGCATCCACTTCGATCCCACGAAATACAAGTGTTTCGAAGTGAATGCCGCCGACGCTCCTTCCGTCGCCTCCTTAAAGGCGGTGACCGATATCTTCGGTCTGGATCTGTCCGTCAATAAGACCTATCACATCGTGTGCAGAGACGACGAAGGGAATTTCAATACCTATCCGGGCGAAGACTACAAGATAGACGAAGCCACTTACGCGCGGCTCGGTTTTGTAAAAGATTGATCCCTTGAGGGAAGAAAAGCCCCTCGACCGTCAGGGAGGGGCGTAAAAAGAGTTTGGCAAGGAGAGCGCACAACCCGAAGGTTGTGCGCTTTTCCTCTTACTTGCAACCGAAACCGAAGTTCGGAGTCTCCTTGCAGCCGCATCCGCACCCGCCGCAGCAAGAGAGGATGAGATAGATCCACAGGATGGACTCGATGTTGCATCCGCCGCACTTATTACCGCCGCAGCAGAATAAGAGGAGCAGGAGCCATAAGCAATCGTTACCGCAGAAATTATTCATAATATGTACCTCCAGTATTTCCCAAGTGTATTGGTTCCTAATCCATCATACGCAGGGAAATTTCCTTTTGCTACTTCACCCGCTTGACTTTTTTTCGCGCGCATTTTATGATGGATAGAAAGGATATGTATATCCTTTGACGGAGGTACGATATGGCTAAACTTACGATGGACAAACTCACCGCGCTCGCCAAGGGCCGCGGTTTTGTATATCCCGGCAGTGAAATCTACGGCGGGCTTGCGAATACCTGGGATTACGGTCCCCTCGGCGTGGAACTGAAGAATAATATCAAGAAGGCTTGGTGGCAGAAGTTCGTCACCGAGAATCCCTTGAACGTCGGCTTGGATTGTGCGATCTTGATGAACCCCAATGTGTGGGTGGCTTCGGGTCATGTGGGCGGTTTCTCCGACCCCTTGATGGACTGCAAGAACTGTAAGTCCCGTCATCGCGCGGATAACCTCATCGAAGAGTATAATAAGAAGAACGGCATCGAGCTGAATATCGCCGGCTGGTCTCACGCCGATATGGAGAATTACATCAAGGAGAAGGAGATCAAGTGCCCGATCTGCGGCAAGGCGGATTTCACAGGCATCAGACAGTTCAACCTGATGTTCAAGACCTTCCAGGGCGTGACCGAGGACACGGTCAGCACCCTCTATCTCCGTCCCGAGACGGCGCAGGGTATCTTTGTAAACTTCCTGAACGTGCAGCGCACCTCCCGTATGAAGGTGCCTTTCGGTATCGGTCAGATCGGCAAGTCCTTCCGTAATGAGATCACCCCCGGAAACTTCATCTTCCGCGTCAGAGAGTTCGAGCAGATGGAGCTCGAGTTCTTCTGCGAGCCGGGCACCGATCTCGAATGGTTCGCCTACTGGAAGGAGTTCTGCAAGAACTGGCTTCTCGGCATCGGCATCAAGGAGGAGAACCTCAAGCTGCGTGATCACGATAAAGAGGAGCTCTGCTTCTACTCCAATGCGACCACCGATTTCGAGTACAAATTTCCCTTCGGTTGGGGCGAATTGTGGGGCGTCGCGGATCGTACAGACTACGATCTGAAAGCGCATATGAAGGTCTCCGGTAAAGAGCTCTCCTATCTCGATCCCAATACGAACGAGAAGTATATCCCCTACGTCATCGAGCCCTCTCTCGGCGTGGAGAGAATGGTGCTCACCGTCCTGTGCGACGCCTATGACGAGGAAGAGCTGGAGGGTGGCGACACTCGTGTGGTCCTTCACTTCCATCCCGCGATCGCGCCCTATAAGGTAGCGGTCCTTCCCCTGCAGAAGAAGGCGCTTGGCGACAAGGCGACCGAGATCTATCACAGCCTGATGAAGAAGTTCTCCGCGACTTACGACGAGGCGGGCTCCATCGGCAAGCGTTACAGAAGACAGGACGAGATCGGCACCCCCTTCTGCGTGACGGTGGACTTCGACACTCTCGAGAAAGGCACTGTGACGGTCAGAGATCGTGACACGATGGCGCAGGATATCGTCGCGCTCGAGGATCTCGAGAATTACATCGCGGAGAAGATCAAGTACTAATCGACAAAAGTCTTTTCCTTCTTACATCATTCATCGAAATAAAGGGATACTCTTCTATCGTGAAGTAGTATCCTTTTTCTTATGGGAAGATGTATCGTGGTGACGTCGGGGAAGGGCGGAGTCGGGAAGAGCACGATCACCGCCACTCTCGGCATGGCGATGGCGGAAGCGGGGGCAAAGGTCGCTCTCGTGGACGCGGACGTCGGACTGAATAATCTCGATCTCGTCTTGGGCTTGGAGAGCGCGGTGTGCTATGACGTGACCGACGTGGAGAAGGGGAGGTGCCGCCTGACCGAGGCGTTGGTCACCCATCCTTTTTGCGAGAATCTCTCCCTCTTGAGCTCGCGCGCCTTGCAGGGAGGGACGCTGTCCGTCAAGAGTTTCGGCGCGGTGATCACTGCCTTGCGTCGGGGTTTTGATTATATCCTAATCGATTGTCCCGCGGGGATCGACGAGGGATTTCATCGAGCGGTCTCTTCCGCGGATGAAGCCCTGATCGTGACGACTCCCGTTCCCGCGAGCGTGCGCGACGCGGATAAGGTCTCCGATCTTCTGTCCGCCTATCGCTTACGTCGGGTGGAAGTGGTGGTCAATCGGGTTCGCGGTGATCTTGTCTTGAAAGGGGACGTCCTCAGCGTCGCCGACGTCATGGGGGTGCTCCGTCTTCCCGTGGTGGGGAGCGTGCCTGAGGATGACGAAGTGCTTCTCTCCGCGACGGTCGGTCGAATCACCGATCATAAGAGCAGGCAGTATCACGCGGTGTGCATGATCGCCTCTCACGTGATGCTCGGGACTTCCACGCTGTATGACTGTACGACGAGATATCGCGGAATAGTCGGATTTTTCCGCAAAATAGCGAGGTAAAATGAAGAACGCGAAGCGAGGTGTGGAACGCATCAAGAAGGTGATACTGCAGGATAAGACGGGAGCACCCGAGCAGGTGCTTGCCGTGCTGAAGAGCGATCTCTATGAGCTCCTCGACGGCTACTTTGAGGTGAATCCGCAATCGGTCTCCTTGGAGGTCGAGGTGGACGAATACGGATTCTATCGAATCGCGATCGGTGCGAAGGCATTTCGCGTGCGTGCGGTCGGACGGGGAGAATAGTCTATTTCGGAGAGAAGAAGCATATTGTCTGTTATGGATAACGGTTTCGGCAGACGTGTGCGTAGAAGAGCATATGAAAATAAGAATATCATCGTGCGAAGAGGCAAGAGGAGGTATCTCCCTTTCTTCCTCTTTCTTGCACTCTTCGGCGGCGTGGTGTATCTCGTCGCGGCGGCGCTCTTTCACTCGATCACTGTCGGACAATGGGTGACGGCCTTTTTCGCGGTTTGAAGCTTCGCGTCTCTCCCTTTTTCTTTCTCTCTCTTCTTTTATATACCCTCTTCGGGGGACTCTTCGGCTATCTCGTCGCTTTTGCCGCGGTGAGCTTGCACGAGATGGGACATTATGTAATCGCGCGCATTGCAGGCGCTCGCTCGATGCGAGTATGCCTGATGCCTTACGGCGCGACCCTCGCGATCGAAGGGGAAACGAATCACTTCGGAGCGATCCTTCTTGCCGGCCCTCTCACCAATCTTGTGCTCGTCTCCTTCGCTCTGTCTGTCAGCTGGATCTTGCCCGAAAGTTACGGACTCTTGAAGGGATTTATCAAGATCAATCTCATCATCGCGACGGTGAATCTCCTTCCCGCCTATCCTCTCGACGGCGGCAGATTGCTTCGCCTGATCGTAAAAGGAAGGGGGGTGGAGCTCTTCACTGAGGTTTTCCCCGTCCTGCCGGGGAGTCTCGCTCTCTTTCTTTCTTTTCGATATGATAATCTCTCCCTTTTCTTTTTCTCCCTCTTTCTCTTCTCTTACTGCCTTGAGAGTGCCTTGAAAAGGGTCAATCGCCGTCGCGGAAGCGATCCCCTTTACACGCTCCTTCGCAACGACGAAGAGGGACGGATCAAACCGGCGCGCGTCAAGCTCTCCGACGGAGGATCTTGCCGTCTTTCTCCCTTCGCCGTCACGGAGTTGTGCTTGAAATACCCGAGAGACGAAGCGATCGAAGAAATCCTCAAGAAAGAAAAAATCCGAAGCGGTAAGCGATATAAATAAACTTGTTATTTATATCCCGGTGTGCTATAATTGACAAAAGAGGATGCGAATGAACTACAAGGGACTACTTCTGAAAGCAGAAAAACCCGCTCGATACAGCGGAGGGGAGTACAATACGCCCGATATGGGGAAGCCCTGTGATGTGCGTTTTTGTATGTGTATGCCCGATTTGTACGAAGTGGGGATGTCCAATCTCGGGCTCAAGATCCTTTATCACGTGCTCAATAATAAAGAGGGAGTGGTGTGTGAGCGTTGCTTCGCTCCCGCTCTCGATTTCAGGCAGCTCCTAAAAGAAAGCGGGATGCCTCTTATGAGTTTGGAGACCAAGACTCCTCTCGTCGATTTCGATATGATCGGATTCTCCGTGCAGTACGAGATGCTCTTTACGGGGATCCTGTACATGATGGAGGCGGCGGGGATCCCCTTCTATGCGAAAGATCGCGACGACCGTTACCCCATCATCTGCGGCGGCGGTCCGGTGGCGATCAATCCCGAGCCCATCGCGGACTTCTTCGACCTCTTCATGGTGGGAGAGGGGGAAGAGACCATTTCCGCTCTCGCCGATCTTTTCCGAGAGTGCAAGAAGAAGGGGCTCAAAAAGAAGGATTTCCTTCGTCTCGCCGAATCGATCGAAGGGGTGTACGTCCCTTCGCTGAATACGCCGGCGCACCGCAAGACAGTGAAGAAAGCGGTCGTTCGCGACTTTGAGAATTGTTTTTATCCCACGTCGCAGCTCATGCCTACACTTGAGGTGGTGCACGACAGGGCGATGCTCGAGCTGTATCGCGGGTGTCAGAACGGATGCCGTTTCTGTCAGGCGGGCTACTACTATCGTCCCATCCGCTTCCGCAGCAAGAAGAAGGTAGTGGAGCTTTGCGGTAGGCTGATCCGCGATACGGGTTTCGACGAGATCTCGCTCGGCTCTCTGTCCACGGGGGATTATCCCTGCTTGGAAGAGGCGCTTGAGGAGATCAGACCGATCGCCGAGAAGGCGCACGTCAATCTGGCGCTCCCCTCTCTTCGTCTCAGTTCCTTCAAGAAGGAATTTGCCGAGAACAGCCGAAAGAGCTCTCTGACATTCGCGCCCGAAGCAGGTACCCAGCGTCTTCGCAATGTGATCAATAAGAATATTACCGAAGAGGATATTCGCGAAGGATTGTCCGCCGCCTTTGATCAGGGATATACCAGTGTGAAGCTATACTTCATGCTCGGACTTCCCACAGAGACGGACGAAGATCTTATGGGGATCGTGGAGCTTGTCCGGATGATTCGACGACTCTTCTATGAGAATCATAAGGGAGGGATCAATATCTCGGTCAGCTGTTCGGTCTTCATCCCCAAGCCGGGCACTCCCTTCCAGTGGGAGAAGCAGATCGACCAAGAGGAGATGCGCCGTAAACAGTTCTTTTTGAAGGATGAAATCCGCAAGGTGAAAGGCGCTTCCTTCCACTATCACGATCGCGAGACCAGCGAACTGGAGGCGATCTTCGCGCGGGGTGACAGAGCCCTCGCGCCCTTGATCCTTCTCGCTTACCGAAAGGGCGCTCTCTTTGACAGTTGGACCGAGCACTTCCGCTATGACATATGGCAAGAAGCGATGGAGGAGCTGAAGATCGACAAGGAGAAATACCTCGGGGAGCAGCCTCTGGACAAGCCTCTCCCGTGGGAGTTTATCGATATCGGTGTGAGCCGCTCATTCCTCTTGAAAGAGCGGGAGAAAGCCTATAAGGCGGCTTGCACGCCGGGCTGTGATAAAGGATGCCAAGGGTGCGGCGCGACCAAGCTCGCTCCCTGTGAGAGGGTGAAAAAATGATCCTCGTCCTGAAGCATTATAAGCGCGGGAATATGGCATATATCTCGCACATCGATTTATTGCGGCACTTCACGAGGACCTTCCGCAGGGCGGGATTCGAGATCGAGTTCTCGAGCGGATTCAATCCGCATATGCTCGTGAACCTCGGCACGCCCCTTCCCTTGGGGATCGAGTCCTCATCCGAGTATCTCACCGTGCGCACCGACGTGCCGAAGGAAGAGTTCTTGGAGAGGTATAATCGAGTCGCTCCCGAAGGACTGGAAGGGATCCGCGTCTTCGCGCCTCTTGTGAATCCCAATATCGCGGGGCGGACGGTCGCCGCCGATTACGCCGTCAAGGTGTGGGGCGCCGAGACGGTGCGGCACGAAGTGGAAGGAATCGTGAATGAGCCCACCTTCTTGATGAGCATCACCAAGAAAGGGGAGACGACCGTTAAAGACGTCGCGCCGATGATCAACGGCGTCAAATTATATCCCGACAGCTTGAATCTGTGCCTCGCCGCCGGGAATACCACTTTGCGTGCAGATCGCTTCGTCGAGTGCCTCAGTGATCGCTTCGGATTCGAGGCTGACGTCACCACGCTGTGGAAATATGAGCAATATGTCCGTGAAAGGGGGGTGCTCCTTGAGACGGATCGCTATCTTGAACAATCGGAGGAACCGATTATGACTGCCGAGAAAGGACCGGAAGTTATTGCCCTGCCGGAGAAGGAGGACGAAAGATGAAGTTAAACTACAAGCGCACGATCAAAGTGGGGCTCGCATTTGCGATCATCATGCTTTTTTGGACGGCGTACGATTTCGTGATTCCTCTCCTTTTGGAGCGGGCATTCGGTCTGTCAAACAGCTTGCGAGGCGTGGTCATGGGGATTGACAATATCCTCTCCCTCTTCCTCCTCCCCATCTTCGGTAAATGGTCGGATAAGATCAATACCAAGCGGGGCAGACGCACGCCTTTCGTCTTGATAGGCACCCTCTTCTCGGTCGTCATCATGATCTTCGTGCCCATCACCGCGATGGCGCAGTTGAGGGACGCTTCCGTCTTGCGAAATGAAATCTATTCGGTGGAGACGGACGAGAATTTCACCTATACCGCCTCCGACGGCACGACCTATCATTCCTCTCGCGAGTTCTACGAGATGATGTATAAGACCCGGCTTGCGACCGGCGCTTTCGCCTATTCCGATCACGACTACCTGAAGCTGAATAACAAGGATTCTTTGGAAGCCTATCTCGAGATCGCGAGCCATGGGGTGAAGGATATCTCCAAAAAGGACGGGAAGTTCTACGTCACTCTTTCGGGCGAGAAGACAGAGATCACCGAGGAAGAATACAAACTCATCGCGAAGCAGAATGAAGACTTCCAGAAATTCGTCGAGCCGGGCGTCGCCATCTTCGCGAGTGAAGAAGTCAATACCAAGGTCACCAAGAACCATCCCGAACGCATCGGGATCTATCTCGCGGTCCTCTTCCTGGCACTGGTCGCGATGGCGAGCTTCCGCTCACCCGCGGTCGCATTGATGCCCGACGTGACTCCCAAACCCTTGCGCTCGCAAGCCAATGCGATTATCAACCTGATGGGAGGAATCGGCGGTGCTTTCGCCTTCATAATCTATACGACGGCGTTCTTGATCGCGGAGAATCCCTTCATACAGATCTTCGCGATATGCGCGGCGGTGATGGTCGCCTTGCTCGTCGCATTCCTCTTCTTCGTGAACGAACCGAAGTTCGTGGAAGAGTGTAAAAAAGAGTGCGAAGAGTACGGCATCAGCAATGATGACGAGGCGGAAGAGATCGTGATCGAGCATCACCATCATGCCTCCGAAGAGCAGCACGAAGAGGAGAAAAAAGAGGAGACGACTCCCGTAGAGGCGCTACCGCCCGAGGAAGCGGAGCTTATGCACAAGAAGCACGAGCGCGCCTATAAGAGGAGCTTCTTCTTCATCCTCGCTTCCACCTTCATGTGGTTCATGGGGTATAATGCGATCTCGAGTAACCTGTCGGTCTATTGCACTAAAGTGCTTAATCAGACCGCCGCGGTGGCTTCTGTGATATCGGGCGTTTCCATGGCGGTTTCCGCGATTGCTTTCATTCCGGTCGGTATCCTCGCCGTGAAGATCGGCAGACGTAAGAGCGTCTTGCTCGGCTTCCTTTTGTCCATCGCTTCCTTCGTCTTGGTCTTCTTCTTCGTGAAGCCGGACAATATCGCGAAGTACCTCTTCGGAGCATTTTATTTGATCTCCGGATTCGGGCTCATCATCACGAACGTGAATACTTTCCCCATGGTCTTGGAGCTCTCCTCCTCGTCCAGCGTGGGTAAGTACACGGGCTACTACTATATCTCCACCATGAGCGCGCAAGCCATCACCCCCTTCATATCGGGCTTGGTGATGGACTACTTCGATGAGAAGTACCTTTTCTTCTATTCCGCGATCTGTGTGGCGATAGCCTTCGTCTTCATGTTCTTCACGAGGTATGGAGATTCCAAGCCTGTGCCTGCTGGGTCGGCTCTCGAATATCTCGGAGCGGGCGACGACTGAGACCGGAGTGGAATTGCCGAAGCCGCACGCGGAGGCAATGTCGAGCGAAGCGAGATACATCATGCCGGGCGGAGTCGGTATATCATGTCGCCGAAGGCGATACTTGTCTAATTCGGAATTCGGAATGCGGAATTCGGAATGAAGGGAATTGCGAAAGCAAATGAATTATAAATAAAGAGCGCGCAGAATGGTTGGCGGCACCGCGGTTAGAGTTAATCACAGCCGATTGCGGAGAATGGCGCGGAGGCAAGCGCTCTTTGACGAGATGAGCAGGCGCGTACTTCGCGTAACTGCGAGGGGAGAAATAGTAGCGCAGCATACGTGTCGTTATACGCGCTCGGCAAGGAGGAAATATGTTTGATTGTGAACTGGTAGGAAAGGTCGGATCGATGGCGCTCATCGATAAGAAACGCAATGCGCTGAGCTACGATACTGTGGCGCGCATCTCGCAGGATCTTCGCCCCGGCGATATCTGGATCACGAGCGGTGCGGTGGAAGTCGGCAGATTGGACTTCATCAAGCGCAACGGCTTCGAGCTTGAGGGGGATGAGGAATCCATCAAGACCGATTACAGCGCGCAGGGACAGACCGTGCTGATGAATACCTATCGCCAGTTCATCGACCCGAAGTACAGCGTCAGGCAGATTTTGGTGGAGCATCAGCATTTCAATGATCCCGAGAAGAGGGCGCACCTGCGCGATCTCTTGATTCGCTCCGCGAAGCAGAATGCGATCCCCATCATCAATTACAACGACGCCGTGAGCTGTGAGGAGACGAGGAATCTCGAGATACGCAATCTCAAGCTGAAGTCGGCGCACGTCGTGCAGTGCGTGGACAATGACGAGACCGCCTCGCAGATCGCCTGCCTGATGAAGGCGGAGACCCTCCTCATCATGACTTCGACCGAGGGAATCTATATGGATAGTAAGGATAAGAGCACTCTCGTCCCCGTGATCGGTGGGAAGGATATCGAGGAGCTCATCAAGAACGTCGAATACCATCAGACCCTTTGTCAGGGTGCGAGCCGCAAGGGAGCGAACGGCGCTTATGCGAAGCTTGAGTATATCAAAGAGCCTTTGAAGAACGGCACTTCCGTCATCATCGGCAGCTCTTCCTATACGATTCGGGAGCTTCTGTCGGGCGTTGTGCCGCGCACAGTGATCAAAGTCGGTTGATTTTCTGTCGCTCTTTTCGGTATCGATTCCTTTCGTAGGGGAGTCGATACTTTTTTTATAGCCAAAGAGTCGAATTATCCCGTGATTATTCTTTCCTGCTTTTTACATACTACGGTCGGAGGAACTATGAAAGCTACGGGAATACTCAGAAGGATAGACGAACTCGGACGGGTGGTGATCCCCAAGGAAATCCGCAAGACGATGAAGATGCGGGAAGGGGAAGAACTGGAGATCTTTACGACCGACGAAGAGGTCGTATTGAAGAAATACAGTGAGCTCTCTTCGCTCGAGAGCTTTTGCGATTCGCTGGTCAGTGCCATTCACAAAGTGACGGGGCAGTCGGCGGTGGTGACCGACGGAGACAAGGTCATCGCTTCCTCGGGCAAGGGCGCGCCGGAGGTGGGGTATAAGATCGGAGAAGAACTGCACAGAATCCTTACCGCGCGCCGCCACGTCCTCTTGCAAGAGGAGAAATGTATCTCCTTTGGAGATAAGTCTCCGCGAAGCGAAGTGATACAGCCCATCATTTCGGCGGGAGATCTCTTCGGCGCGCTCATCTTGATCTCGGAGGAAATCCTCGGCAAGGCGGATGAAATGCTTGTCACGATGGGGGCGATCTTTCTTGAACAGCAAATCAATCGATAAAGGCTACGCGCGTCGGGCGGGGGTCTTGACGCTGGTTAGTTTGGCGGCGAAGGTGCTTGGCGCGCTCTACCGCATCCCTCTAACGAATATCATCGGTGCGGAAGGGGTAGGGCTCTATCAACTGATTTTCAGTATTTACGCGCTCTCACTCGCTTTGACGTCCGCCTTCTCTTCGACCTTGATTTCGAGGCAGGTATCCTCCTATCTCGCTTGGGGAGATGAAGAGGGCGCGAAGGGGTATTTCTTCACCGCGGCAGCCGAGAGCTTCTTTTCCGCGCTGGCTCTCTCCCTCATTCTCTTCTTTTTCGGTGAAGGAATCGCGGCGGCGCAGGGAGCCGTGGGCGGCGGTGCGGGATACCGGGTGATCGCGCCTGCCGTCGTGTTGGTGGCGATCCTATCCGCCTTAAAGGGGTGGTTCAATGGCAATATGAATCTCACGCCATCCGCCCTCTCGATCGTGATCGAGCAGGGAGTCAAGCTCTCGATGGGACTCATCCTTGCCTCTCTCTATCGGGGCAGGGGGATGGCGGCGGCTACCGCCGCAGCGCTCGGCGGGGTGACGATCTCGGAGGTGGCGGCGGTGCTTTCTCTCGGGACGCTTTATCTATTCAAAAGACCAAAGGGAAGAGCGATCTCAATTTCGCTGAAACGGGTTTGGAAAGAAGGTTTTCCCTTGCGTGTCAATGGACTGATTTTGCCCGCCGCACTTTTCTTGGACGGGCTCTTGATCGTTCGACTGCTGGGAATCTACGGACTGGCGCGGGAGGAAGCGGTCGCTTCTTACGGCATCTACGCCGGCGCGATCAATTCCATCGTGAATTTCCCCGTCGTGCTCGTGATCTCCCTTGCGATCGCGGTGATCCCCCTGATCTCGAGAAGCAAGTCGACGCGTGATATCGCGAGTCTCAAAGGGAAGGCGGCGCTCACTCTGAAATTATCCCTCGTGGTGAGCTTGCCCTGTGCGCTCGCCCTTGCCGTTCTCGCGCCGCAGACGGTGAGCCTCTTCTATCCCGTCTTCACGGCGGCGGAGAAAGAGGTCGCGGCGAGACTCCTCGCGATCGGGGCGGGGAGCATCGTCTTCATGTCGCTCAGTCAGATCTATTCTTCTCTGTTGCAGGCGATCGATCGGGCGGGCGATGCGGCGGTCAGTCTCGCGATATCGGTAGGGGTGAGGCTCATCCTGATCCTCCTCATCGTGCCGCGAATCGGGATTATCGGCATCGCGATTTCGGGCTGGATATCCTATCTTCTTTTTACTCTTCTCACCCTCGCGAAATGGTTGCAGTATACCGGCAAAAGCGAAAACGCTCTCAAAACTCTTGCGTTGGTGACCGCTTCGGGTGGTATAATGTTATCGGCGATCTTGGCGCCCGTGATGCTCATCGGCAGTCCCTTGTGGTCTGTCCTCGTCTCGGCGGCGATCGGATCGGTGGTCTACGTGCTTGCCGTCCTGAAGCTGAGAGTCTTCTCCCTCGGAGAACTTCGCTCGATGCCATTTTCGTCCTTTACCACAAGAATCGGGAGATAGTATGACAGATCGATATTCGGTTAGTGCGGAATCATTACTCAAAAGCAGAGCTTTTTCGGTGCCGGACGGCGCTGCGCTCGAGGTCTCGGAGGTTCGTGAAGAGAACTTCGAGGCGGTTCGGGCGAAGCTATTACATATTCTCGGAGACGAAAGCTGTCTGTCGGGAGGGGTATCGCTCCCCTTATCCGAGACTCGTTGCCCCGCGGATGGCGTCCTTTCTTTCCCCGCGGTGGACTTTTTGAAGAAATATCGCTTCGGGTTCTACGATCTCATCTATATCATTCATCGTTTGATGGACGAGGACGGCTGTGAATGGGACAAGGCGCAGACCCATGAAAGCATCCGTTCCAATGCCGTGGAAGAGGCGCTTGAGCTCGTGGAAGCGATCAACAATCACGATATCGACAATATGAGAGAAGAGACGGGCGACGTCCTTTTGCAGGGGGCATTTCACGCCGTCATCGCGGAGAATACCGGCGAGTACGATATCGCCGACGTGATCTCCGAAGTTTGCAAAAAGCTCATCTTCCGTCATCCGCACGTCTTCGGCGAAGTGAAGGCAAGGAACGCAGAGGAAGCGCTCGCCGCTTGGGAGAAAGCTAAGATGGCGGAGAAGAAGCAGAAGACGGTGACTGAGAAGATGGAGCACGTCGCGAAGACCCTGCCGCAAACCATGCGCGCCGCCAAAGTGCAGAAATATGCCGCGGGAGTCGGCTTCGATTTCGCCACGGCGGAGGATAGCGCCGAGAAGGTCCGAGAAGAGCTTCAAGAATTTCTCGCCGCAGAGGCTAAGGATGCGGAAATGGAAGGAGGCGACCTCCTTTTCGCCGCGATCAATACCCTTCGCTTGAAAGGGATCCACCCCGAGATGGCGCTCCTGCGTTCGGTAGATAAATTCGTTAGGCGATTCTCCGCGGTGGAGAAGTGCGTCGCAGCGGAGGGAAAGGATATCCGCACCGTCGGGCTGGACTATCTCGACGCGATCTACAATCGGGTGAAAAGTGAAGAATGATTTCTTGACAATCGGCAAGGTCCGACTCACTTCTCGCGCGCTGTTCGCGCCGATGGCGGGGTATTCCGATCTCGGTGCGCGCTATCTCGCGCGCTTGTACGGAGCGGGGCTCACCACGAGTGAGATGGTGAGTGCGAAGGGACTTGTCTACGGCAATGCCGAGACCAAAAAACTCCTCGAGAAGACAGAGATCGAGAGCCCTTTCGCGGTGCAACTCTTCTCTTCTTCGCCCGAATATACATTCAAAGCGGTGCAGCTCCTTTCCGAAGGAGTGGATATCGTGGATATCAATATGGGGTGTCCCGCGCCCAAGATCGTGAAGAACGGAGAAGGGAGCGCTCTTCTGAAGGACCCCGTGCTTGCGGGCGAGATCGTCGCGGCGGCGGTAAGCGCTTCGGCAAGACCCGTCACGGTTAAGATGCGTCTCGGATTCGACTACGGAGATTTTTCGGCGGATAAGGTCGCGCGCGCTGTCGAACGGGCTGGCGCGGCGGCGGTCACCGTGCACGGCAGATATCGCGAACAGATGTACGCGGGGCAGGTGGACAGACAGGGGATCCGCCGCGTGCGCGACGCGGTGGAGATTCCGCTTATCGCGAACGGTGACGTGCGTTCCGTGCGAGATTATGATCAAATGATGAAGGAGACCGATGCGGACGGCGTGATGATCGGGCGCGGTGCTCTCGGGAATTATCGCATTTTTGCGGATATTTGTGGTAAAAAGATCGAAAGAAGCGACAGAGAGAATATCCTCTTGCAGATCGACTTTTTGAAGAAAGAGTATCCCGAACGGGTTGTGGTGAACTTGATGAAGCACCACGTAACGGCTTATGCGTCGGGAAGATCCGGCGTCGCGAAGGAGATCCGTGAAGAGGTGCATCGCGCATCGATTTACGAAGATCTGATGGCGGTCGTGGACAGATATTTTTGATCGAAGAGATGACTTGCGGGAGGCTTTGCCTCCTTTTTTTATGCTTGCGCCGGCGGCATTTCGCCGTTTTTCCGCCCAATCTATACGATTTCGTTTTACAAGCGCGCGCGCGAAGGCGTATAATAAGGATAAATAAAACTCTATGAGGTGTTTCTATGGATAAACTTACCGTAAAAGACATTGACGTAAAAGGCAAGAGATGTTTGGTCCGCGTGGATTTCAACGTCCCGATGAAGGACGGTGTCATCACCGACGAGAACCGTATCAACGGCGCGCTTCCCACCATCAAGTATTTGGTGGATCAAGGCGCGAAGGTCATCCTCTGCTCCCATATGGGCAAGCCGCACAACGTGCTTACTCCGGGCTGGGGTCTCAATAAGAAGGAGAAAGCCAAGCTCGAAGCTCTGCCCGAAGCGGAGAGACCCGCCGCAGAGGCGGAAATGATGGCGAAAGCGGCGAAGGACATCACCAAGCTCTCCTTGAAGCCGGTTGCCGTCGCGCTCTCCAAGAAGCTCGGACAAGAGGTCAAGATGAGCGAAGACTTCGTCGGCCCCTCTTCCGATAAGCTCGTTGCTGAGATCAAGGACGGGGAAGTGATCCTCCTTGAGAACACCCGTTTCGATAAGGGCGAGGAGAAGAGAGATGAAGCGCTCTGCAAGAAGCTCGCCTCCTACTGCGATATCTTCGTGAACGACGCTTTCGGCACTGCGCACCGTTCGCACGCGACCACCGCGGCGATCGTGGAGTACGGTTTCGTGAAGACGGCGGTCTGCGGCTTCCTGATCGAGAAGGAGCTCTCCGTGATGGCGGATACTCTGGAGCATCCCGCTCGTCCCTTCGTGGCGATCCTCGGCGGAGCGAAAGTCGCGGACAAGCTGAATGTGATCGATAATCTCCTCAATAAGTGCGACACCTTGATCGTGGGCGGCGGCATGAGCTACACATTCCTCAAGGCGATGGGCTACGAGGTCGGCACCTCCCTCCTCGACGAGACCAAGATCGATTACTGCAAGGAGATGATGGCGAAGGCGGAGAAGCTCGGCAAGAAGTTCCTTCTCCCCGTGGACGTCGTCACGACGGCGGATTTCCCCGATCCCATCGACGCACCCATCGAGACCAAGGTCTTCGATAGGGACAAGATCCCCGCGGATAGAATGGGTATGGACATCGGTCCCAAGACGAGAAAGCTCTATGCGGAAGCGGTTGCTTCGGCGAAGTCGGTCATTTGGAATGGTCCGATGGGCGTCTTTGAGAATCCCATCTTGGCGGAAGGTACGATGAGCGTCGCGAAGGCGCTTGCCGAGGCGAAGGACGCAGTCACGATCATCGGTGGCGGAGACAGTGCGGCGGCAGTGGCACAGCTCGGATTTGCGGACAAGATGACCCATATCTCGACTGGCGGCGGCGCGAGCCTCGAGCTCTTTGAAGGCAAAGTGCTCCCGGGTATCGCTTGCTTGAATAACAAATAATGGCGTATATCGCTAAAAGTGAGGTATTAAAATGAGAACTCCTATTATTGCGGGAAACTGGAAAATGAATAATACGATCGCGGCGACCAAAGCGCTCGTGACCGAGCTCATCCCCCTCGTGAAAGACGCGAAGGCGGAGGTCGTGATCTGCACCCCCTACACCGATTTGGCGACGGCGGTGGAGCTCACGAAGGGCACCAATATCAAGGTGGGCGCGGAGAACGTGCACTGGGCGGAGAAAGGCGCTTTCACCGGCGAGATCTCCGCGGATATGCTCGTCGAGCTCGGCGTGACCTACGTCATCATCGGACACAGCGAGCGCAGACAGTACTTCGGCGAGACCGATCAGACGGTCAATGCCCGCGTCAAGGCGGCGCTTGCAAAGGGACTGAAGCCCATCATCTGCGTGGGTGAGACCTTGGAAGAGCGCGAGAGCGGCAAGGTGGAGGAAGTGCTCGTGCGCCAGACCACCGAGGCCTTCAAGGATATCGAAAAGGAAGCTCTAGAGAATATCGTCGTCGCGTACGAGCCCGTGTGGGCGATCGGCACCGGCAAGACCGCGACCGCGGAAGTGGCGAATGACACGATCAAGATCATCCGCGATACCCTCGCGAAGCTCTACTGCCCGAAATGTGCGGAAGAGAAGGTGCGCATCCAGTACGGCGGATCGATGAATCCCAAGAACGTGAAAGAGCTCATGGCGATGCCTGAGATCGACGGCGGACTCATCGGCGGCGCGAGCCTCAAAGCGGTGGATTTCAGCCTCGTGGTGAACTATTGATTTATGGCAAAACTTCACGCAATCGTCATCATGGATGGCTTCGGGATCAATCCCGAAGAGAAGGGTAACGCGATTAAGAAGGCAGGCACTCCTTTTATCGACTATCTGATGCGGACCTATCCCACGACGCAGATCGGTGCAAGCGGTCTCTCGGTGGGGCTTCCCGACGGACAGATGGGCAATAGCGAGGTCGGCCACACGAATATCGGCGCGGGCAGAGTGGTCTATCAAGAGCTCACTCGTATCACCCTTGCGGTGCAGGACGGCTCGATCAGGGAGAACCCTGCGATCGTCGCCGCGATGGATAATGCAGCGGAGGGCAGAGCGCTTCACCTGATGGGACTTCTCTCTTCGGGCGGCGTGCACAGCCACATCGACCATCTCTTCGGCATCTTGAAAGCCGCGGCGGAGAAAAAGGTGGAGAAGATCTTCATCCACTGCTTCATGGATGGGCGCGACGTCTCTCCGACGAGCGGCGTCGGCTTCATGCAGGAGCTTTCGGACTTCCTCGCCGAGACGAATAGCAAGGCGAAGATCGCGACCATCACCGGCAGATTCTATGCGATGGATCGTGATAACGCTTGGGACAGAGTCGAGAAGGCGTACAACATGCTGACCCTCGGCGAAGGTATCAAGGAGAGCGATCCCGTCCAAGCGATGAGAAACAGCTACGAGAATGGGAAGACGGACGAATTCGTGCTTCCCACCGTGATCGTGGACGACAAGGGCGAGCCCGTCGGCAAGATCCAAGAGGGCGACAGCGTCATTTTCTATAACTTCCGTCCCGATCGTGCTCGTCAGATCACGCAGGCTTTCATCTATCCCGAGTTTTCCTCCTTCGAGAGGAAGACGGGGTTCCTACATCCGAAATACGTGTCGATGACCAGCTACAAAGCGGAGTTCGAGCCCTATCTCGAGGTGGCTTTCAAGCCTACCGGACTGGAGAATACTTTCGGAGAGTACATCTCCAAGCTCGGCTTTAAGCAGCTCCGTATCGCGGAGACGCAGAAGTATGCGCACGTGACCTTCTTCTTCAACGGCGGCAACGAAACTCCCTACGAAGGAGAGGACAGAGTGCTGATCCCCTCGCCGCAAGTCGCGACATTCGATATGAAGCCCGAGATGAGCGCTCCCGAGATCACCGACAAGGCGATCGAGCTCATCGAGGAGAAGAAGTATGACGTGATGGTCCTCAACTACGCGAACTGCGATATGGTGGGTCACACCGGTATCATGGATGCTGCGGTGCAAGCCGTGAAGACGGTGAATGCATCGGTGGAGCGCCTCATCAACGCCATTTTGAAGGCGGGAGGTATGGCGATCGTCACTGCCGACCACGGCAATGCGGACGTCATGATCGCGGAGGACGGCTCTCCCATGACCGCGCACTCTCTGAACCCCGTACCCTTCATCCTCGTGGATGACAATTATAAGGGCAGGACCCTCAAGCAAGGCGGTGTCCTCGCGGATATCACGCCTACTCTTCTCGAAGTGATGGGCGTAAAACAGCCCGCCGAGATGACCGGTCATTCCTTGATCGAGCGCGAGTAAAAGGGAAAAGAAGAGATAAAAGGAGCAGTTACGGCGAATCGTTCGTGCCTGCTCTTTTTTATGTCCTCCTCTTTTTATCGCTACCTTTTGGGGAGAAAAAAGTCCTCTCGCAGACGCCTATGATCGGTAGACTACTGCGGGAGGACTCTATACAAAACGAGAATCAGCCGAAGGTTTTCCTTCGGCTGATTTCGTCCTATTTATCCGATGATTCGAAGTATTCCACAGGGTCGATTCTGTCCCCTTTCGCGTCGTGGAGTTCGAGGTGCAGATGGGGTCCCTTGTGCTTCTCGAAGGTGCCGCTTTCCGCGATCTTGCCGATCACATCTCCCTTCTTGACTTTCTGATCGACCGCGACCTTCACGTCGCTACCGAGCAGACTGTAGATCGATTGCATTCCGTTCTCATGACCGATCACCACTTCGGTGCCGCGCAGTACGCTGGTCGTGATGCTGAGCACGGTGCCGTCATAGATGCACTTGACCTCGGTGCCGACTTCCGCCGCGACGTCGTAGGCTTCGTGCGTCGACCATTGATTCAGTGTGGCGTTATAGACCAGCGTGTCATTTGCGAAGACCCCCACGACTTCTCCTTCACAGGGCAGGCAGAAGAGGATCTCCTCGACGGTATTCGTCGGCTCGGTCTGCTCTTCGGACTGGGTGGGCGTGGGGTCGGTCTGTTCTTCCGGCTTTGTCGCCGTGGGATCTTCCGTTGTCGATACGTCCACCGCGTCGCCCGCTCCCTTGTTCTTCAGAGCATAGGTCACCGCTACCATGGTGGCGATCGCGATCACGCAGGCGATCATAAGTATTAAGTAAAGATTCTTCTTGATAAACGCTGCGAATTTTGAATTTTTGGGTTTGCTTGTTTTTTCCATATCATACCTCCGTCACACTGATTATGGACGGCGCGGAAAAAGTTATACGGGGACAGTTAAATTTTTTTATGCGGAGAGCGGGCTTTTCCCCGCAATTCTTGACTTATAAGCTATAGATTCTATATAATAACTATATGAGAAAGATCAGTGTGGCGGGATACGGATTTCAAGAGAGGCTCGGACCGGAAAGGAGTATTTTTCTCGTCCGCCAAGCGGGTTTCGACGAGATGGATTACCCTCTTTACCGCGAAGAGAAGCGGGGAAATTTCGATCTCGGCGACGGCAGTTCGAGCGAGAGTCGAGCAAGGGAAATTCGGCAAAGAGCGGATGCGCTCGGGCTCGTGATCGGACAGACCCACGCCCCTTTCGGGTATCGTGAGGATGATGGCAGCACCTTCGAGGAGATCCTCGATACCTATCGACGCGCGGCGGACGCCACGGCGATCCTCGGCGCGGACAAGATGGTCGTGCATCCCGTGAAATTCGAGAACTGCAAGTTCGATTATCGCAGAGAGGAGTGCTTCGATCTCAATATCAAGCTCTTCGATCGTCTCACCCCTCATCTCAAAGGATGCGGTGTGACGGCGCTCTTAGAGAATATGTTTATCAAGGAGTCGAAGGAGGGGTTCAGTCGCCTCGTTCCCACGATCTATTCGACCGGAGAGGAGCTCGCGCGTGCGAAAGACATCCTCGGCTCTTGTTACGGCGTCTGCCTCGACAGCGGTCATCAGATGATCACGAAGGAGGATATCCCCGCCATGGTGCGACTGCTCGGCAAGCGCATCCTCGCTCTGCATCTCCACGATAATACCGGAGATCGGGACGATCATCTCCCGCCTTATTTCGGTAAATTGCCCTTCGGTTCTCTTCTCGCCGCATTGAAGGAAGTGGGCTATCAAGGGAATCTGAATTTTGAAGTGCGCTTCTCCTCCGTCCCGCAGGAGGAGCTTCCAATCGCGCTCGGTTACGTGCGGGAGATCGGCGTCTCCTTCAGACGCATTTTGGACGGAGAATGATATGTATAAGGTGAGGATTCATGCATCTGAAGAGTACGACGTATTGATCGGCAAGGGCATCGCCTCCAAGATCGGCGACTGTTTGCAAGATCTCGGCAAGAAAGGGAAGGTGATGATCGTATCCGATACGAACGTCGCGCCTCTCTATGCCGAAAGTATCGCGGACGAGCTGGTCTTCGCCGGCTTCGAGCCGAGCATTTTTACCTTCGACGCGGGAGAAGAATCCAAGAATCTTAAGACCTACGGCGATATCCTTTCTTTCCTCGCGGAGGAGGAGTTTTCCCGCAGTGACACCGTGCTCGCCCTCGGCGGTGGGGTCGCGGGAGATATGGCGGGATTTGCCGCCGCGACTTATATGCGAGGGATTACCTTCGTGAATATGCCTACCACTCTTCTTGCGGCGATCGATTCCTCGGTCGGAGGTAAGACGGCGGTGGATCTGCCGCAGGGGAAGAATCTGGTGGGCGCTTTCTATCAGCCTTCGCTCGTCCTCTTCGACACCGATTTTATCAAGTCGCTTCCCTATGACGAGATTCGTAACGGACTGGGAGAAGGGGTGAAATACGCCGTGCTGGAAGGCGGAGAGATCTTCGATATCCTTTCTGCGGGACTCACCTCCGAGAATTTGGAGCGCTTTATCGCTCTCTCCGTCGAGTGCAAGAGAAAGATCGTGGAAGCGGACGAAAGAGAGAGCGGCGTGCGAAAACTCTTGAACCTCGGGCATACTGTCGCGCACGCAGTAGAGACCCTCACCGAGTACGTGGTGCCGCACGGCGTCGCCGTCGCATACGGCATTCGCGTGATGGCGCGCCTCGCTTGCGAGAGAGGAGAACTCTCGGAAAAGGATTTCTATAAGATCGAAGAATTGCTCGCAGAGAATGATCTCGCGCTCGAGCTGAACCCCGTCGAAGAGCTGATCCCCTACTTCATCGCAGACAAGAAGAGAGCGGGGAAGAAGTTGACCCTCGTGACCATCCAAGGGATCGGGGATTGCAGCTTGACCGAGATCGACGTCAAGGACGCCGCGAACTATTTCGGAGTGGAATGATATGGCGGATTACTGCTTGATCGGTAAGAGACTGAATTACAGTTATTCCAAAATCGTACACAACAAGCTCGGCTATGAGTACGATCTCGTAGAGGTGCCGGAGGGCGGCCTCGGAGAGTTCGTGCGCGCCTCTCGTTACAAGGGTTTCAACGTCACGATTCCTTATAAAAAAGCGATCATCGAATATTTGGATGAGATCGCGCCGGAAGCCTCTCGTCTCGGGGTGGTGAATCTCGTGATGCGGGAAGGGGGACGCCTCAAAGGATACAATATGGATATCCGCGGCATGGAGTACGCCCTTAAAAAGACGGGGGTCTCCCTCCAAGGCAAGAAGGTGGTGATCCTCGGCTCGGGGAATACCTCTCTGACTGCCGCCTACCTCGCGGAAGAAAATGGTGCTTCGGAGATCATCAGAATCTCACGCGGCGGAGAGAATCATTACGATAATTTGGATCGTCATCAAGACGCCGCCTATCTCATCAATACCACCCCTGTCGGGACCTATCCCGGGAATGAAGACGTCATCGTGGACCTCTCGCATTTTCCTCGATTGGAGGGAGTGCAGGAGGTGATCTATAATCCATTCCGCACGAGGCTTGCCCTGCAGGCGGAGGATCGCGGGATTCCCGTCGCCACCGGTCTCGATATGCTGGTCGGACAGGCGGCATATTCGGCGGAGAAGTTCACCGGCGTACTCCCGCAAGAAAGCGAAGTGGATCGCATCGTCCGCGAGATTCTCAAAGAAGACGGGAATATCATCCTCGTCGGGATGCCCGCTTGCGGCAAGAGTGCGATCGGGCGGGCGCTTGCTTCACTGATCGGCGCGCGTTTCGTGGATACGGACGAAGAGATAGTAAAAGAGCACGGAGAGATTCCCGCGATTTTCGCGAGAGAAGGAGAAGCGGCTTTCCGCGGCTATGAGAGCGAGAAGATCGCCGAGATCACGAAAGGACATCGCTTGGTCATCGCCACGGGCGGCGGCGTGGTGGAGAAGGAGAGAAATCGTCTCAACCTCAGACAGAATGGGACGGTGGTCTATATCAAGCGGGCGCTATCCGCTCTTACGGCGGAGGGAAGACCTCTCAGTCAAGGAGTCGGGATCGCCGCGTTGTACGAGAGAAGGGCGCCCCTGTACGAAGGGATCGCCGATCTGACCGTTATCAATGACGGCACGGTCGAAAGCGCCGCGAGAATCATCGCGGAAAAGGTGGGTAAACTATGAGATTTCTGGTCATCAACGGCGTGAATTTGAATATGCTCGGGATAAGAGAGCCTTCTCTCTACGGACGTGAGGACTATCGCGCCCTCGTCGATAAGATTCGCACGCACGCGAAAGAGATCGGTGTGAAGGTCCGTTGCGTGCAGTCAAATTACGAAGGAGAGATCGTGGAGATCATTCAGCGCGCGATGGGGAAGTACGACGGCATCGTCATCAATCCCGGCGCCTATACCCACACTTCCGTCGCGATCTTGGACGCTTTGAAGGCAGTGAATATCCCCACCGTCGAGGTGCATATCACCGACGTGGACAGTCGGGAAGAATTTCGCAAGATCAGTTACGTGTCGTTATGTGTTTTCTTGCGTGTGATCGGCAAGGGGATGGACGGCTATCTCGAAGCGCTTGACGCCTTGAAGAGCAAGGTGGGAGAGAAGAAATGAGGATCGCCGTCGCATCGGATATTCATGGATCGCTCCCCTGCGCGTATGCTTTTTTCGAGCGTGCGAAGGCGCTTGGCGCGGAGAAAATCCTCCTGCTTGGCGATCTCTATTATCACGGCGTGAGGAACCCTCTTCCCGAGGGATACAATCCTTCGGAAGTCGTGGCGCTTCTCAATGATCACCGCGAGGAACTGATCGTCGTGAGAGGGAATTGCGATAGCGACGTGGACTGCTGTGTGTCGAAATTCGACTTGGTCGAAAGCGCCGTCCTCTCTCTCGGCGGGAAGGGCGCCTTTTTGACGCACGGCGATCGATACGATATCGACCATCTGCCCGCGGGGAAGTACGATCTTCTTTTGTACGGACATTTTCATACGGGCTTCATTCGCGAAAAGGAGGGAATGATCGTCGCGAACCCCGGCTCGCTCAGCTTGCCGAAGGGGGGGACGGTCAGGAGCTTCCTCTTACTAACCGAGGAGGAGATCGCTTTGTATTCTCTTGAGGGCGAGAAGCTCGAGAGTCGGATGCTATGATCGACCTGCATCTCCATCTCGACGGGTCGCTCACCCCGAAAGACCTATTGACCATGTCGAGGATGACGAAGACATCCCTCCCGACCGAGGAGGAAGAGGCGCTTGCCTCCCTGATGACCTTCTCCGGCAGAGGGACGCTCAAAGAGTATCTCAACAAATTTCGCCTCCCTCTCTCCGTGATGCAGTCGGCAGAGAGTGTGGAATATGCGGTGCGGTCTTTGGGAGATCGCCTCGGCTCACTGGGGTACGAAGGAGCGGAAGTGCGCTTCGCGCCTTTGCTTCATACCGAAAAAGGCGCAAAGATCGAAGAGATCGTTGAGGGCGCTGTAAAAGGAATCAAAGAAAGCAAGACGCCGATAAAGCTCTTGCTCTGTTGTATGCGGGGCGCTTCCGAGGAGGCAAACCGGCGTACGATCGAAGCGGCGGCGACCTGTCGGAAGGATGGGGTCGTCGGGGTGGATCTCGCGGGCGCGGAAGCCTTGTATCCGACAGAGGAGTATCGTGAGATCTTCTCTCTTGCTTCCCGCTTCGGACTGAATATCACCATCCACGCGGGCGAAGCGGCGGGAGAGGACAGCGTGAAAGCGGCGCTCGATTTCGGTGCGAAACGGATCGGTCACGGGGTGGCGGCAAGAAGCGAGGCACTACTGGATCGTCTCGCTGCGGAAAAAATCGCGATCGAGTGTTGTCCGACGAGCAACTTGCAGACCGGCGCGGTGGTGTCTCTGAAGGAGCATCCGATCAGGCGCTTTATCGAGAAGGGAATCCCCTGCGTGCTATGCTCGGATAATATGACCGTATCGGATACCGATCTTCCACGCGAATGGGAGAAGGTGCGCACCGCCTTCGGGTGGAGCGAAGCGATCCGAGAGATGCTCGAGAAGCAGGCGAAAGAGAGCGCTTTTCAAGCGTAGATTATTTCGAAAGAATCGAACGGAGAGGAAAATGGCAGTATCAAACGGGAAATCGCACAACTTTGCGATTAAAGGCAAGGCGAAAGGCGGCAAGGTCAAGGTCGTGAAGTACGACCGTAGTTTCTTGTCCGCTATCATTCAGCATCCAAAAGCCAAGCCTCTCTATGCCGCTCTCAAAAACTACTGCTTATCCTTTACTCATGTCAAATCCCGCCTTTCTTGGGGCGCGGAGAGCTTCATCTCGGGCAAGGATACCATCGTGAAGATCATCGTGCAGGGCGGTGAGCTCTGCCTCTGTCTCGCACTCTCTCCCGATACATTTGACTCCAAGCTCTATCCACACAAGGATTGTTCTGCGATCAAGGGCTTAGAAAGCACGCCGATGTTGATGCCGGTAGTGTCTCCCGCCGATCTCAAGAGAGCGAGAAGACTCATCGGAGAGGCATTTACCGATCGTTGCATCTATACCGAGGAATTCCCCGAGGAGAAAGATTATCTGTCTGAGCTCGCCACCGAAAGCGACGAAGCGCTCGTGAAGAAGAATCTCATCAAAAAGAGCGAAAGCTTGATGGATGAGTCTGCGGCGGAGAAGGCGCTTGCAGATGCGATCCTCGAAGAAGAGGAAGAGGCGAGAGAGATCCTCGCGATCGTCGGAGTGAAGGCGAAAGCCCCCAAGAAAGAAAAGAAGAAAGCCGAAAAGAGCCCTGCGGAGGAAGAACCCGAAGAGGTCCTCTTCGAACTGGCGGATGGGAGTGAGGAAGGGCTTTCCACGAAAGAGACGCAAGAGATCTCGGAAGAATTACCCGCAGAAGAAGGTGTAGGAGAAAAGACAGTCGAGCTTGTGGAGACAATCCCTACGGAGGACGCTTCACCCGAAGAACCCGCGCTCGAAGACTCGATCGAAGAAGAAAAAACGGACGATCCTATCCCGGAAGAAATGCCGATCGAGTCGGCAGATAACGTGGAAGAAGTGGAATTCCTGCTCGCAGAAGCACTGCCCGAGGAGAAATACGAGGGAACACCCCTTGAAGAAGGGACGACCCCTACGGTTGAGGAGTCCGGTCCCGAAGAGGTCGCCGAGAAGGAGATTCCGGAAGAGGCTATCGCAGAAGAGACCATTTCAGAGAAGCCTATCGAGGAAGCGCCCTCCCCGGAAGAACTTCCCACGGAAGAAGCGCTCGCGCCGATTCCCGTCGAAGAAGAGGCGCCTTCGGAGCCTGTTTTAGAGCCCATAGCTGCGTCTGCCGTTATCCCCATCGAGGAAGAGGGGGAAGAAGAGTCGGATGATGCCATAGAAGAGGAGGACGCCGAAGAGGTCTTATTCGAGCTTGCGGAGGACGGTTCACTCGTCGAGATTCGATACGATCGCAGTTTTCTCGCTCGCATCATTCAGAATGAACGCGCGAAGAGATTCTACTCCGAGCTTAAGAACTATATGATCGCCTACGGCATGAAGCCCCGCCTTTCTTGGAAGGGGGAGAGCTTCTATCGTGGGCGCAAGACCTACGCTCTCGTGAAGGTCAGAGGCAAGAGCCTTTGCTTGTATCTCGCTCTTGACCCCAAGCAGTTCGATGAGAGTATCTATCATCAGAAAGACGTTTCGGATAAGAGAAGCTACGAGAAGACTCCTTTGATGGTGTGGATTCGCAGTGATCTTGCCCTGCGAAAGGCGAAGACCCTTTTTGCAGAATCCTGTCGCAGAGAGATGCTGACGGAAGGGGAGATCATTCCCACGGACTTCGTCGCCCTGTATCCTTACGAAGAGACGAGCGCCCTCATCGAGCGCAACCTGATCAAGAAGGTCGAAATGGTGCGCGAAGAGGAGGGAGAAGAGACCCCCTTGAGTGAAACCGACGAACAAACGCCCGCGGAGGTGAGGGAGGAACCGCTTCCCGTGGAGGACAAGGAGATCGAAGAGGTCGAATTCGATCTTGCGGAAGAACCCGAAGCGGAAGAGAAGATCGAAGCGGAAGAGGAGATCGAAGCGGAAGAGGAGATCGAAGCGGAAGAGGAGATCGAAGAGGTGGTCTTTGACCTCGTGGAAGAAGAGGAAGAAGAGGAGGACGTGGAAGATGTCGTCTTCGAGCTCGCAGAAGAGGAACCCTCGACCGAAGACGTTGCCGGAAATATGGAATCGTACGGCGCGGAGGACCTTCAAGGCAGGTACGTGACTCTGCGCAAATATGTGCGCGGCTTTACCGCCAAGATGCGTCAGGGCGATCAGGAAAGGAAAGATTACTATGCGACGATCAAGGCGAAGATGCTCTCTTTCAAGGGGGTGAAAGTGCTGGAAAGCTTCTCGGGAGACACCTTCAAGAAGGGACAGAAAGCTCTCCTGAAATCCCGCATTCGCGGCAAGACGCTTTGCTTATTCTTCGCGCTTGATACCGATCAATACCGACAGACGATCTACCGTCAGCAGTATAAAGGGGACACCAAGACCTATGCTGCCACACCGATGATGGTGCGAGTGAAGAGCGAGCAGGGGCTCAAGCGGGCGCTCGCGCTCATCGACGAACTCATGAGGATCTGCCTCTTGAAAGAGGGAGAACCCCGTGCCTTCGCCGAGATTCGGAGAGATTACCTGTATGAGGAGACCCCCATTCTCGTGAAGAAGGGATTGATTCGCACCCGTCTCGTGACCGTGTCGAGATACGAGGCTTCCCTTCTCTTGAAGAAGAAAGCGAGATAAAAACTATATTCTATCATCCTTTAGGGCGGTCCTTTTTTCTTAAGAGGATCGCTTTTTCTTTGCAAAAAAGATAGCATATCGCGGAATAGGGCGGCGTATAGTGTAGAGAGAATGATTTTGGAGGCGTGTATGGACAAATTTGATCTCTATAACGATATTGCCACAAGGACCAAGGGAGATATCTATATCGGCGTGGTTGGACCCGTCAGGACGGGGAAATCCACCTTTATCAAGCGATTCATGGAGACTTTGGTTTTGCCGGAAATAGCGGATAGCAATGAGCAAAAGCGCGCCACCGATGAGATGCCGCAATCGGCGGGGGGACGGACGGTGATGACCACCCAGCCGAAATTCGTGCCTGCCGAAGCGATCGGGCTCAAGGTGGGCGACGCCATAAGGGCAAAAGTGCGCTTGATCGACTGCGTTGGATATATGGTGGAAGGAGCGGAAGGAGATAAAGAAGAGGGGAAACCGCGCATGGTCAGGACCCCTTGGCAGGAAGAGGAGATCCCCTTTGAGAAGGCGGCGGAGATCGGCACCGAGAAGGTGATCCGCGATCACTCCACGATCGGCGTCCTCGTCACGCAGGACGGCTCGATTACCGATATCCCGCGCGCTTCTTACGTGGCGGCGGAAGAGAGGGCGGTGAAGGAGATGAAGTCTCTCGGCAAGCCCTTCGTGATCCTCTTGAACAGCAAGACGCCCGACGCGCCGGACACCGAGAAATTGCGCGGTGCGATGGAAGAAAGGTACGGTGTGACCGTCCTTGCGAAAGACCTCTTAAAAATGGGGGAGGAAGATTTCCGCGAGGTGCTGGAGCGGGTGCTTATGGAATTCCCCGTGAAAGAAGCGGATTTCCTGATCCCCGACTGGATGCGCGCCCTTGGGGAGGAGAGCGGGATCTTAAGCTATCTCTTCGATGAGATCGGGAAGACGCTCGAAGGCGTGGAGAAGATGAAAGACGTCTCTTTGCTCAGCGCGCTCGGGAAGGACAGCGAATACTTCGCGGGGAGCGAAGTCGTGTCGGCAGACGCTTCCTGCGGCAAGGCGACGGTGGCGGTCCGTCCGGCGGAGGGGCTCTTCTACAAGGTGCTCTCCGAGGAGACGGGAAGAGAGATAGACGGCGAATACGGGATGATGACCTATGTACGTTATCTCTCCAAGGCGGGAGCCGCTTACGAAAAGATGAAGGACGCCCTTGCCGACGTGGAGACTAAGGGGTACGGAGTGGTCCCGCCCTCTCTCGACGACATGGTGCTCGAAGAACCGGAAATCTTCAAACAGTCTGGAAAATGCGGCGTCAGGCTTAAAGCCTCCGCGCCTTCCCTCCATATCATGCGAGTGGACGTCAATACCGAGGTCAATCCCATCGTGGGCAGCGAGCAACAGGGAGAAGATTTGGTGAAGTACCTCCTCTCCGAATTCGAGACGAATAAGAAAGGGATATGGGAAACCAATTTCTTCGGCAAATCCTTGAATTCGCTCGTGCGCGAAGAAATCGCGGGCAAACTGTCCGGCATACCGGAGGACGCGCAGAATAAAGTACGTCGCACTCTCGGGCGGATGGTGAACGAAGGAAGAGGGGGAATGATCTGTATTCTTCTCTGATAAAAGGGATTTACAGTTTGGTGGCGAGCTCTTTTAAGTAGCTCGTCACTTTGTCTTTCATGGGAGAGCGAAGGGCGTACTCCACGTTCGCTTGCAGGAACCCGAATTTGTCGCCGATATCATAGCGGATTCCCTCGAATTCATAGGCATAAGCGCCGGTGGTCTTCAAGATGGAGCGGATCGCATTCGCGAGTATGATCTCCCCTCTGTCGAGCGGGGTCGCCGCGAGAGCGTCGAAGATGGAGTAAGGTAGGACGAATCTGCCGAGGGAACAGAGATCGGAGGGAAGTTCCTCGATGGGAGGCTTCTCCACGATATCCTCGATCTTCGCGAGTCTTTCCGTCATGGAATCATAGGAAATGACGCCGTATTTGATCGCTTCGATAGGCTCTCTTCTCTGACAGCCCACGATGGTCTTGCCGCCCGTCTTGATGAAGGCGTCCACAAGCTGTTTCGTGCAGGGGTAGGCGGGGTTATAAATGATATCGTCGCCGAAGAGCACGCTGAAAGGCTCTCCGTTTGCGAAGTCTTTCGCGAGAAGGATCGCGCTGCCGTTTCCGTTCAGCACCTTCTGCGTCGTGAAATGGAAACGCACGGAGGAGAGAAGATCATTGAGCTCTTCGATCGCCTTCTTGCCCAGTGCGTCGTAGATCTTGTGCGGGGAGAAATATGCGGGGATCGCTTCCTTGCCGTCATTCACGATGATGAGAATATCCTTCGCGCCTGAAAGGATCGCCTCCTCGACGATGTAGTGCAACGTGGGTTTATCCACGATGGTCATCATCTCTTTGGGAACAGCTTTCGTCGAAGGGAGAAAACGGGTGCCGAGCCCTGCGGCGGGGATCACTGCTTTGGTGACTGAGAGCATAAGATATCCTCCTTATTTCGGATTGATGGAATCGGCGGCGTAAGCTTCGCTGACCGTGTGGGAATCACCCGACATCACGATCTCGCCGTCTTTGATCCAAATGGCTTTTTTACAGAGGGTCTCCACTTGCTGTGCGGAGTGGGAGACAAGAAGAAGGGTGGTGCCGTTCTTCTGCAGTGATTCGATCTTTTCCGCGCACTTCTTCTTGAAGGAGACGTCGCCCACGGCAAGCACTTCGTCTACGATCAGAAGGTCGGGTTTGACGTCCACCGCGATGGAGAAGCCGAGTCTTGCAAGCATACCCGAAGAATAATTCTTGATCGGCATGTTCATGAACTTCCCGAGCTCCGAGAACTCCACGATGCTGTCGTAACGCGCCTGCATCTCTTTCTTGCTGTAGCCGAGCATCGCACCGTTCAGGTAAATATTCTCCTTACCGGTGGCATTGATGTCGAAGCCGGCACCGAGTTTCAGAAGGGGAACGATTTTGCCGCGAACGGTGATGCACCCCGTCGTGGGCTCGATGATACCGGAAATGAGTCTCAGGAGGGTGCTCTTTCCCGCGCCGTTTCTGCCGAGGATGCCCACGCTCTCGCCACGCTGCACGTTGAAAGAAATGTTTTTCAAGACCCAAAGATCCTGATATCTGAGCTGTCTTTTTAGGAACTTGATTACGAATTCTTTTACGTTATCGATCTTCTCGGAAGGCATACGGAAACGCATGGAAACGTCCTGTATTTCCACGAGCGGAAGATCTGTATCGGGTACCGAGGTATTCGGAGAAGTTTGAATCAATTCGTCCATATCGTTCTCCTTAAATATAGAGCAAGAACTTCTTTTTGGCGAAGTGGAAGACCAAGAAGCCGACTCCGAACATCCCGAGCCCCCAAGCGTAGATGAGGAGATGGGTCATGGGAGAGGGCACTTGACCGATCAAGAGCTGTCTGAAATAGGTCACGTAATGATACATCGGATTAAGCTTCAGCACCATTTTGATGCGTTCGTGACCTTCAATATAACTCACAGAGTAGAAGAGCGGGGTGAGATACATCCATAAGGTCAAGACGACGTTGTAAATGTGCTTGATGTCGCGGAACCGAATGTAGATGGTCGCGAGGATAAAAGAGACCCCGAGACAGAAAGCAAGAAAAGCCGGCAGGAAGGGAACGACGGTCATGAGTAGGGTCGGGTGGAATCCCACGCCCGGCTTCTTGATGAAGATTAACATCACGATGAAAAGGGCGAGCGCCGTGAAGCAAAAGTCCACGAGCGCGGAGAGGACGTTCGATAAGGGGAAGACCTCGTGCTGAATGCGCGTCTTGGTCAGAAGATCGTGGTTAACCACCATGCAGGGGAGGGCGTTTGTCGTGGAAGAGCGGAGCAGTCCGAATACGGCGAGACCCGAGAGATAGTAGACGGGGAAATAGATCCCGTCCATCTCGTTTCTTCCGAGAATGGTGGTGAAAATGATGGTAATAATGACCATGTTGAGAAGCGGATTCAACAAAGTCCAAAGGATTCCGAGAGTGGAATTGCGGTACTGGTTGTGAATGTTTCTGCCGACCATGGAGGTAAGGGTGTGAAAAGAGCGTTTGATCCGATCTTTCCTATCCGTAACCTCGATATATTTCTTCTGCATGAATACCTCTTATGTATCTTGGCGCGCGGACGCGGCGTAATTTACTCTTATTATGTAATATATCACATAATATTATGCGTGTCAAGAGATGAGAGAAAAGAGGGAAAGCCTTACTCTTTGATGATAAAGACGCGGGAAGGGTGCGGGAGCTTGTCGATTCGGAGCGCGCCGGAGAGCTCTTTCGCCTCGCCGTCGATGCAGAAATCCACCGGTTCGGAGAGGAAGATTGTGCCCTTTTTGATCGAGGTGAAGAGGATATTCTTGCTCTGATATTCTTTGGAAAAACCGATGAAAAAGGCGCGGAAAAAGGGGAAGAACATCTTGATCTTGCCCCAAAGATTCTTCTTTTTCGGCGCTTTGATCAGAAGGATTTGGAGTTCGTCCGAATTGTCCTTATACAGGCGGTTAAAGCGGAAGCCGAAGCAACGTTTCGCATTGGAAAGCATGATAAGGGTGTATGTATCCTTGACAGAGAAAGTGTCGGTGGTGATCTCCGCGTCGATGGTGTGCACTTTATAGGAAGAGAGCACCTTGGAGAAATAAGCGAGGATCTTAAAACGATGCTTGGACTTCGCGCTGGGAGAATTGCCGATATCGGTAAAGGAGCCTGCCGCCGCCACGTAGGAGAAATCGGAGTCTTGCAGTCTGCCGAGCTTCGCGAGAGAGAAGACTCCCGTTCCGCGCTTCCCCTTTGCCGTCTCGTTGAAGGTGCCGAAAGGCAGATAATAGATGTCGATTTGCTTGTTGCGACAGAGGTTGATCGCTTTGTTTAAGGTGCCGTCGCCGCCGCAGATAATGAGCTTGTCGATCCCCTCCACCGAGTAGGTGTCGGTCGTGTCTTCGATGTACTTTACCGAGACGGCGTCTTCGGCAGCGTACTTACGGATAAGCTCTTCTTCGTGCACTTTCGAAGAATTTCCGCTCAATCTGTTAATAACGAGAAGACAGTTCATTTGACCTCGACAAAAAAATGATTTATAATAAATTATTATACACATATTGTTCGCGTTATGCAACGATAATTGTGGTGTAGGCATAATAATTAAAGAACTATGTACAGATGTTTTAAATGGATAATGGACAGGCTACTCGCCTTCCTCGCATTGTGTGTGACTTTTCCGCTGATCCTTCTCATCGCCCTCATCGTGGCGATCGACAGCCCGGGCGGTCCCTTTTTGCTTCAGAAGAGGGAAGGGTATAAGAAGAAGACCATTACCGTGATCAAATTCCGAACGATGTACAGTAAGAACGAGACCTTCGATATCGACCATGCCGTCATCGGAGACACTGATTCCCGCGTGACGAGGGTGGGGCGTTTTCTGCGCCGTTCCAAGCTGGACGAACTCCCGCAGCTCATCAATATCCTGAAGGGGGATATGAGCTTCGTGGGGCCCCGTCCCCTTTTGTCCGTCTATTTCAAGCGGTATGAGAGATGGGAGTTTCAGAAATTTGCGGTGTTGCCGGGACTGACCGGACTTTCGCAGGTGAGAGGAAACGGCTATCTCGACGTGGATCATCGGAGCTATTACGACGTGTTGTATTCCGAGAAGTGCTCCCTTTTTATGGATATCAAGATCATTTTGTTGACCCTTGGGGTGATTTTCCGCGGGGAGAAAGCCTTCATTCGCGAGCCTTCGCCCGAAGAACTCAGCACCTTGAAATATCGCTATCAATCTCCCGAAGGGAGGATCACGGTGGGAGAAGTGATCGGTAATGCCGAACTGGGTGGCGTGAAGTCTGTCGTCACGAACTATCTCGATCATATGGATCTCTCGGGATTCGATATGCACATCTTCACATACGGCCCTTCCGCCGCGGATAAGCATTTTGCGGAGAAGGGGTGGACGGTGCACTATCTGCCGAATTTCATCAAGTTCCCTTTGGCGAAACGCGCTTTCCGCAAGGAGCTCTCTCTGCGTCATTACGATATCATTCACAGTCATCTGACCTCTCTCTCCCTCTTCCCGCTGAAGGAAGCGCAGAAAGCGGGAGTTGACGTGCGTATTTGCCACGCGCACAGCACCACCTCTCCAAAGGAGAGAGTGTCTGTCGTGAAGAATTATCTCAAGCGATTCTCCACCAAGTACGCCACCCATCTCTGCGCTTGCGGCAAGAAGTCGGCGGCGTGGCTGTACGGGGAGCAGGGGAAGGATGCCTTGATACTGAATAACGCGATTGATTTGGATCGCTTCGCCTTCTCTCCCGTTCTTCGCGCCGAGAAGCGTCTTGAACACGAGATTCCCGAGGACGCTTTCGTGATCGGCACGGTGGCGCGCTTCGAATTACAGAAAAACATCGGCTGTCTATTAACTGCCTTCTCCCTTCTTCCAAAGGAAGAGAATGCCTATCTCTTGCTCGTAGGGGACGGTAGCGAGCGGCGCGCTCTCGAGAAAAAGGCGCTCGCACTCGGGATATCGGATCGGGTGCGTTTCGTCGGAGAGAGCGAGGAGCCTTGGGCGTATTATTCGGCAATGGACCTCTTCGCGTTGCCTTCTTTATACGAAGGACTGCCTGTGGTCGGGATCGAGGCGCAAGCCAACGGATTACCCTGCCTCTTCTCCAAGGCTGTTACCGAAGAGATCGCGATAGCGGACAACGTCTACTTTACCGAGGCTACGCCGGAGTGCTTCATGAAGGGAATCCTCGAAGCGTGCGGCGGTAGGGTAAATAATACCGATAAACTTCGTGAAGCGGGCTACGATATCCGTATCGAGGCCGAGAAACTGGTTGCCTACTACAAAGAGGGGAATCGAGACGCCGAGAGGAAGCTGCGTTGCAAGGTGTACAGGACGAAGATCGCGGGGCGGGAATGGCGCTTCAAGGCGCCGCCTTTCCTTCCGTGGAGAGTGCTCATCGCGATCGCGGAAGCGCAGGGTGGACTGGACGGCTACGTGGATGAAGACGGATATCTCCTATATGAAGAGTTAGAGAGTGATTATCGGGAAAAGGATCCCGACGGGTATGAGAGCATTCTCTCGGAAGTGACCGCTACTTCCGGTACGAAGATTGTCGAGGATAGAAAATGAGCGTGGTCCTCTTGACTTGTTGCCATAAAGAGAGTGAGAAGGGAGCGCTGCCCATCCTCACCGTGCAAGCCGGCGCCGCACTTTGTGACCAAGGAATCGTTTGCGACCGTTCGGATGCGGACGGAGAGAATATTTCCGCTCTCAATCGAGAATACAATGAGCTCACCGTGCTCTATTGGGCATGGAAAAATTATGAGAAAATCGGTGCTCCGACTCACATCGGATTGATGCACTATCGTCGCTATTTTTATCTGGATGAAAAGAGGAAAGACGCGGTGCTTACGACAAGGGCCTCCAAGGGGGATTTTAGGGAGAAAGCACGTATTTCCGCCGAGGGGCTGGAAGAGCTCCTTTCCCGCTGTGATTTCCTTTGCCCAAGACCGGCTCGTCGCGCCTCCGTCCGCAAGCAGTACGCGCTGACTCACGATGGAAAAGATTTGGAGATCTTGGAGGAGGTCGTTCGCGATCTGCACCCCGAGATGCTTCCCGCCATGAAGGAGTATCTCGATGGGAAAAACTGTTATTTCTTCAATATGTTCGTCTTTCCTCGGGAGATTTTTTTCCGCTACTGTGATTTCGTTTTTTCCGTGCTTGAAGAGTATCGCCGGCGCATCGGCAAAGAGGGGCGCCTCTTCGTTTCGGAACGTTTGACCGGCGCTTTCCTTTCGCAACTGATGAAAGAAGGGAAGAAAGCGATATATCTTCCCGTGCTCTATCGCGAAGAGGAAGGGGAAGGGCGTTTCGCGCGCTTTCGTTCGGAATGGGAAAAAGGCGGCGCAAAAGGAAAACTTATCGCTTTGGGAAAACTCTTGAAACGGCGTAAAGGCGAGTGCCGGCGCGTGTGAGGTGAATATGAATGCATTTGATAAAGTGAGAAAAGCGGCTGAAGCTGTGAGAGAGATCACCGATTTCGAGCCGGAAGTCGCGATCGTACTCGGTAGTGGGCTCGGCGCTCTCGCGGGCGAAGTGGATAAGGTGGCGGAGATCTCCTCCGAGCGCATCCCCGGGTATGGATCGAGTACCGTCAGCGGCCATGCGGGCAAACTGATCTTCGGCTTTCTCGCGGGGAAAAAGGTGGTCGTGCAGCAAGGCAGGATCCATTACTACGAAGGTTATGAGATGTCGGAGGTCGTCCTTCCCATCCGCTTGATGTGTTTGCTTGGGGCGAAGACCGTCTTCTTGACCAATGCGGCGGGCGGCGTCAACGAGAGTTTCTCGGCGGGGGACTTCATGGCGATCAAAGGACAGATCGCACAGTTCGTGCCCTCTCCTCTCCGTGGAGAGAACGACGATTCTTTCGGACCGCGCTTCCCCGATATGAGTCAGATCTATTCTCGTCGGTTGATCGCGCTGCTAAAAGAAGCGGCGGCAAAAATCGGTGTGCCGCTGCGTGAAGGCGTTTATTTGCAGGCGGGCGGTCCGAACTACGAAAGCCCCGAAGAAATCCGCGCATTTCGCGTGCTCGGAGCGGATGCCGTGGGAATGAGCACTACGGTGGAAGCGATCGCTGCGCATCATATGGGTCGGGAGATCCTCGGTGTCAGTTTGATCACCAATATGGCGGCGGGCGTCTCGCCCACCCCCCTCTCGCACGAAGAGGTGAAGCAGGCGGCGGACAAGGCGGGGGCGTCATTCGTTTTATTGATTACCGAGGTTTTGAAGCGACTCTGAGATGGGGAAATCAAAAATGGGAAATGAGGGGGAAAACGCTTGCTTTTTCTCTCTTTTTTTTATAACATATAAAAAATAAACGGACAAGGAGACGATTATGGCGCGTATTTACGAAGACCCCTCTCATACTTTCGGCGAATATCTTTTGATCCCCGGTTATTCCTCTTCGGAGTGCACGCCGGACAAGGTCAGCTTGAAGACTTCTCTCGTCAAATATCGCAGAGGTGAGGAGGAATGTCCTCTCACTTTGAATATCCCGATGGTCTCCGCGATCATGCAGTCCGTTTCGGATGACAAGATGGCGATCGCTCTCGCAAAGGAGGGCGGCATCAGCTTCATTTACGGTTCACAACCCATCGAAGCGCAGGCGGAAATGGTGCGTAAGGTGAAGGCGTACAAGAAGGGATTCATCGTGAGTGATTCCAACCTGAAGCCCACCTCCACGCTGCAAGACGTCCTCGCGATCAAAGAGCAGACGGGGCACAATACGATGGCGGTCACGGACGACGGCACGGCATTCGGTAAATTGCTCGGCATCGTGGCAAGCCGTGACTATCGCGTGGGACACACCGCGCCGGACGCGCCTGTTTCCTCCTTTATGACCCCCTTGGACAAGCTCGTCACTGCCGGAGAGGACACCACCCTCAGTCAGGCGAACGACATCATATGGGACAATAAAATCAATACTCTCCCCCTCGTGGATAAGAAAGGAAACCTGCGTTTCCTCGTCTTCCGCAAGGACTATGATTCTCATAAAGAGAATCAAAATGAACTTCTGGACTGCCACAAGAGCTATGTGGTGGGTGCCGGTATCAATACCAGAGATTACCGCGAGCGCGTCCCCGCCCTCGTAGAAGCGGGTGCGGACTGCTTGTGCATTGACTCTTCCGAAGGGTACTCCGAATGGCAGAAGAATACCCTCTCTTACATCCGCGAGACCTATGGCGATCGTGTGAAGGTAGGCGCGGGCAACGTGGTCAGTAAAGAAGGATTCCGCTTCCTCGCAGAGTGTGGCGCCGACTTCGTGAAGGTGGGCATCGGCGGCGGATCCATCTGCATCACTCGCGAGACCAAAGGCATCGGCAGAGGACAGGCGACCGCCGTGATCGAAGTGGCGAAGGCTCGCGACGAATATTTCAAAGAAACGGGCATCTACGTGCCGATCTGCTCAGACGGCGGCATCGTGCACGATTATCATTTGACCCTCGCGCTCGCGATGGGCGCCGATTTTGTGATGCTCGGCAGATACTTTTCCCGTTTTGACGAGAGCCCGACTGCGATCGTGAAGATCAACGGCACTTTCATGAAAGAGTACTGGGGCGAAGGTAGCGCGCGTGCACGCAACTGGCAGCGCTACGACCTCGGCGGCAAGAGCTCCCTCTCCTTCGAAGAAGGAGTGGACAGCTACGTGCCTTACGCCGGCAAGCTCAAGGACGGTGTAGCGATGACCACCGCGAAGATCAAGTCCACGATGTGCAATTGCGGTGCTTCCACGATTCGTGAATTGCAGGAGAAAGCGAACCTGACTCTCGTGTCAGCCACCAGTATCGTGGAGGGTGGGGCGCATGATGTGGTTCGCAAAAACGAAATAAGATAACGAGCGCGGATAGCGGCGCATATACTTTGTTCCAACTCAAAACCCCGCAGTTACGTACAAAGGAGTACGCGCCTGCGGGTTTTTTTCGTTGCGCCTCGTCTCTGCACCACTCTCCGCGCTCGCCGGATCGTGTGTATTGCGGCACATCACCTTCGCTGCCAATACCCCAAATAATTTGCAATTATTCGAGGACCCCGACGGCAGCTTTCGCTACCGCGTCACTCGGAGGCAGTTACGTACACTATGGTACGCGCCTGCCACACTCGCTCGCGGAGCGCTCGCCTCTACCACCTTCTCCTCGCTCGCGGAGCGCTCGCCTCTACCACCTTCTCCTCGCTCGCTTGGCGACATTTTTAAGAATGTAAATTTGAATTTTCGGAACGAAGTGACCCTTAACGTCGGCTTTGCAGACACTTCACGCCGCGGAGCGGCCCTTCACGCTCCCGCAGGGAGTCATTCACGATTCGCGGGGCGCGAATTCCTTCACGCGGAGCGCATTATTAAAAATCCCTTGCCATTTGCGCGCGTTAAGTATATAATTTTTTATAGGCTGATAATGGGAGGTGTGCGCGAATGGTAAAACTTGAGTTTTACAGAGTGTTCTATGTCGTCGCGAAGACGGGCAATCTGTCAAAGGCGTCCAAAGAACTCTTCATCTCGCAGCCTGCCGTTTCGTACGGGATCAAACAACTCGAGGAGCAGCTCGGCGGCAGACTCTTCGTGCGTACCGCGAAGGGAATGGAGCTCACCCCCGAAGGACGCATGATTTACGAGTACGTTTCGCGCGCTTACGAGGAGCTCACCGCGGCGGAGAATAAGTTCTCGCAGATGCGTGGACTGGAGGAAGGCACGGTGCATATCGGCGCTTCCGACACGATCAGCAAGTATTTCATACTTCCCCGTATCGAAGCCTTCAAAAAACAGTACCCCAAGATCAGTATCAAGATCACCAACCGCACGACCGATGAGATTATGGAGCTCTTGAAGTCGGGGAAGGTGGACCTCGGATTCATCAATCGGGTGGACGACCTCTTTTTTCCCGGGATTCAGTTGACGCCTTGCGCGGATATCGGAGAGTGTTTCGTCGCGAATAAAGAGTTTTTCCCGCAGCTCAAGGAGCCGCTGTCGGTCAGTGAACTGACCGCTTTGCCTTTGATCCTCCTTGAGGAGCGTTCGAGCACTCGTCGCGCCGTGGAGCGTGCGATCGAGAGTCTCGGAGGGAAGCTGACGCCCGCATTCGAGCTGTGCAGCGTGGACCTCGTGGCGGAGTGCGCGAAGGCTGGACTCGGCATCGGCTGTGTGACCGAAGAATACATCGGGAAAGAGCTGGCGAGCGGCGAGCTCTTCATCGTGCCCCTTTCCTTCCCGTTGCCGAGGCGCAAGATCGCGATGGCGACGCTCGAAGGGATGCCCCCCTCCTTCGCCACGGCGAAGCTTCAGGAATATTTCAGGAAAATCGCGCAGAATAGCGTGAAAGAATAAGAAGGAACGAACTATGGACTCATCAACTTTACGCAACCTTTACCTCAATTTCTTTAAGGACAGAGGCCACGCCATCATTCAGGGCGCCTCTCTGATCCCCGAGAATGACCCTACCGTCCTCTTCACGACGGCGGGTATGCATCCCCTCGTCCCCTATTTGTCGGGTGAGAAGCATCCGCAGGGCACCCGCCTTACCGATGTGCAGAAGTGCGTCCGTACGGGCGATATCGACGAGGTGGGCGACAATACCCACTGCACCTTCTTCGAGATGCTGGGCAACTGGTCGCTCGGCGATTACTTCAAGAAGGAGGCGATCTCTTGGAGCTATGAGTTCCTGACGAGCGTCTTGAAGATCGACCCCAATCGCCTTGCCGTCTCGGTATTCGCAGGAGACGAGACCGCGCCTCGCGACGAGGAAGCGGCTTCCATTTGGCAGTCTTGCGGCATCCCCGCGGACAGGATCTTCTTCCTTCCGAAGAAGAATAACTGGTGGGGCCCCGCCGGACAAACCGGCCCTTGCGGCACCGATACAGAGATGTTTATCGATACCGGCAAGCCCAAGTGCTCGGAGGAGTGCTCTCCCGCTTGCGATTGCGGCAAATACATCGAGATCTGGAATGACGTCTTCATGCAGTACAATAAGCAGGCGGACGGCAGTTTCGCTCCTCTTGCGCAGAAGAACGTGGATACCGGCATGGGGCTTGAGCGCACCCTCTGCATCCTGAATGGATATAAGTCGGTCTATGAGACCGATCTTTTGAAAGGCGCGATCGAGAAGATCGAAGCGCTCTCCGGCAAGAAGTACGGTGAAGATCAAGAGAACACCAAGGCGATGCGTATCATCGCGGATCATATCCGCACTTCCACGATGCTCCTAGGCGATCAGAAGGGCGTCACCCCTTCCAACGTGGACCAAGGCTACGTCCTGCGTCGCTTGATCCGTCGTGCGGTGCGTTTCGGCAGAATGATCGATCTCCAAGAAGGCGCTCTTACCGAAGTGGCGAAGGTCTATATCGATCAATATAAGGACATCTATCCCGAGATCGGCGAGAATGCCGAGAAGATCGTGACCGAACTGGAGAAAGAGGTCGCTCGCTTCTCTTCCGTCCTGCAACAAGGCTTGAAGGAGTTTGAGAAAGTGATCTCCTATCTCCCTGTGAAGAGGCTTTCCGGCAAGACCGCATTCAAACTCTACGACACCTACGGCTTCCCCATCGAAATGACCGTTGAACTCGCGAAAGAGATCGGCTACGAAGTGGACGTCGAGGGGTATCACAAGGCGTTTGAAGAGCATCAGCAGAAATCGCACGCGGGCGCGGAGCAGCGCTTCAAGGGCGGCTTACAAGATAATACCGTGGAAGTCACGAGACTCCATACCGCCACGCACTTAATGAACGCCGCACTGCGTACTATAGTAGATGAGAATATTCGCCAGAAGGGCAGTAACATCACGGCGGAGCGCTTGCGCTTCGACTTCAATCTCGACAGACCCTTGACTCCCGAGGAGATCAAGAAGATCGAGGAGTACGTGAACGGCGCCATCCAAGCGAAGGTGGACGTCGTCTGCCGAGAGATGACCGTCGCGGACGCGAAGGCGATGGGCGCGATCGGCGTCTTCGACAGCAAGTACGGCGAGAAGGTCAAGGTGTACAGCATCGGTGAATACTCTACCGAGATTTGCGGCGGACCGCATGCATCCAATACAGGAGAACTCGGGAAGTTCCGCATCGTGAAGGAGCAGAGCTCCTCCGCGGGCGTCAGAAGGATCAAAGCGGTCCTCGAATAGAAGGAAAGGAAAATGTGCTTTGTAAGTAAGAGAACGAAAGAGGACATCATGAACGTCCTCGATAAGGACCCTGCGGCGAGAAGCTTTTGGGAGGTGTACTTCACCTATTCGGGGGTGAAGGCGCTTCGCATGTATCGTCGCGCGCATTGGTGGTACGAGCACGGGCATAAGTTCATCGCGAGAGTCATTTCCCAGCACGCGAAGAAGCTCACCGGCATCGAGATCCATCCTGCGGCGAAGATCGGCAGGAGGCTCTTTATCGACCACGGCGCGGGCGTCGTGATCGGCGAGACTGCGGAGATCGGTGACGACGTCGTGATCTATCAGGGCGTCACCCTCGGCGGCAGCGGCAAGGATAAGGGCAAGCGTCACCCGACGATTCAGGATCGCGTGATGATCTCTTCCGGCGCGAAGGTGCTCGGCCCCTTCACCGTCGGACACGACAGCAAGATCGGCGCGAACAGCGTCGTCCTAAAGGAAGTGCCTCCGCATTCGACGGTCGTCGGCGTGCCGGGCAGAGTGGTCAAGCAGGGAGACGTCCGCATCGCGGATATGGATCAGATCAAGCTCCCCGACCCGATCCTCGCGGAGTTTAAGCGGCTGAACCGTCGTATCGAGGAGCTCGAGAGTAAGCTCGGGGTCGTCGCAGAGAAGCCTGATGATGAGGAAGTGAGCGATATCAGTATCGACCTCGCGAAAGCGGAAAGAGGCGAGGAGACGAACGGAGAAGTATGAGAGTCTATAATACATTGCATCGAGAGAAAGAGGATTTTAACCCGATTCAGGGTAATTTGGTCAGGATGTATTCCTGCGGTCCCACCGTTTACAGTTATGCGCATATCGGCAATATGCGCACCTATATCTTCATGGATCTCCTTCGGAGATCGCTCCGCTACTGCGGCTACAAGGTGAAGGGCGTGATGAATATCACAGACGTCGGTCACCTGCTGTCGGACGGCGACGAGGGGGAGGACAAGATGCAAAAGGCGGCGCGCAAAGAGGGCAAGACCCCTTGGGAGATCGCGGCGTTTTATACCGACGCCTTCTTCAAAGATATCGACGCTCTGAACGTCGGGAGACCGGAGATCATCGCGAAAGCGACCGAACATATCCCCGAGATGATCGCTTTCGTGCAGGGACTCCTTGAGAAGGGATATGCGTACGAAATCTCGGACGGTATCTATTTCGATATCGGTAAGTTCCCCGGCTACGGCAAGCTCTCCGGACAGACGGTGGATGAGAAGGAAGCGGGCGCTCGCATCGAAGAGAACAGTGAGAAGCGTCATCCTGCCGATTTCGCCCTCTGGAAGAAGGCGGACAAGAACCATATTATGCAGTGGGAGAGCCCGTGGGGCATGGGATTCCCGGGTTGGCACATCGAGTGCAGTGCGATGAGCAAGAAGTATCTCGGGGAAGTCTTCGACCTCCATACGGGCGGCATCGACGCAGTGCCGGTGCACCACGAGAATGAGATCGCGCAGAACGAGGCCCTTTCCGGCAAGCAGACGGTCAATTACTGGATGCACGGCGAATTTATGATGGTGGACGGTGGCAAGATGAGCAAGAGCCTCGGCAACGTTTATACCGTCTCCGACCTCGAGAAGAAGGGCTATCTGCCCCTTGATTTCCGCTATTTCTGCCTGAACGCGCACTATAGGAAGAAGCTCAATTTTACCTTTGATGGCATGGACGCGGCGCATACCTCTTACGAGCGCTTGCGCAACGCGCTCTACGCACATAAGATGAGTCAAGAGCCGACCGATCCCGCGATCCTCGAGGATCTCGCGAAGAAGTTCAAGGACGCAGTGGAAGACGATATGAATATTCCCTTCGCTTTGGGCGTCCTGTGGGAAGCGGTGAAGCTCCCGAAGAGCAAGGACATCTATAAGCTTGCGCTGGACTTCGACAAGGTGCTCGGTCTCTCTCTCGACAAGGTCACCGCACCCGCGCCCGAGAAGATCGACGTGCCCGAAGAGATCGCCGCTCTCGCGGAAGCCCGCTTCGCCGCCAAGAAGGAGAAGAATTGGGAGGAAGCGGATCGCTTGCGTAATCTTATAGCAGAGAAAGGGTATTTGATTAAAGATACGAAAGATAGTTACTCAATAGAAAAAAAGTAAAGGCTTACAGAATTGTATACGAAAAAGATCCTCAACGCTGAGGATCTTTTTCTATCCAAGAGATTAATAGATTTACGATTTTTTGTTGTTGGGCGTCGGTGAGGGGGATTCCTTTCGGGACGTGATACCACTTATTGAGACAGTCGCGGCAGCAACAAGCGCAGGCGTGCTGCGCGACGAAGACGGGGTGCCCGCGCATCGGCGTTTGCTTGCCGTCATTCGGGGGAAAGGCAGGCGCAAGGCGAGTCCGAATAAACTCTTCCGCATGGCGGCGAAGAGCGTCCATACCGATCCGTTTGATATAGTTTCGATCCTCTGCAGAGAGATGAAAGCGGGCGTGGAAGGGGGATTTTGAAAGTTTGGAGAAGGTCTCTTCTATCGTCATGGGATGAGATAATGCTGAATGTGTCTTAGGGGCTCTCTAGGGAGAAAGCAGTGAATTACCACTTATTGAAAACGCGCTCTGCGAAGCCGAGTGCACCGTCCAAGGTGATCTCCTCTCCCGTCGAGAGAAGGACCGTGCCTTCGAATCTGCCGAAGACTTGGTTCTGGTCGGACTCGAGCATCAGGAGCTTGGTCTTCGCCGCGCGGTTCAAGATCGGGCGGAAGGTTAGATCGATGCGGTGATCGGGGGAGGTGAAGGTCCAAGGGGAGAGATAATCGTAGCTCCCGTCCTCTTTCTGCGGGATCAGGAAACTCACGTCTTCGAGCTTATCCGCGACGCCGTCCACAAAGAGCATATTCTCGGTCGCGCGCGAGGTATCTCCGAATCCGTAGCCGAGATTGAAGGCGAACTTCCTGCCGTCCGCGAGGACGGTATTCAGAGCGCTCCAGTACCAAGTATTTTTATAAGGCCAGACGCCGCGTCCCCAGTCGAGGAGCCCCATATTGATCGGGGAAGAATCCAGCTCGTAGCTCTTCTCTCCCATTTGCACGTATCCTTGTGCGTGCATGAGAGGGATTTTTTGATTGTAGTAGAATCTTCTTTTCTTCTCCGCAAAGGGGGTCGCGATGCAGAGATGATCGCGCGGGAAATCGGTGAGTTTCACGTCGAGGATCAGCGGTCTCCCTTGATAGAAGTCGTGATAGTGACAGCGCAGATGCCTTAGCTTCTCATCCACGCGGAAGGACATATCGAGCTTCCTGCTCTGATAGGAGGTCTCGCCCGCCGTCGTCGAAGGGGGCAGGGCGAATCTGCCGAATGTGAAAGGAATGATCCTGCTCTTCGTGTGCTGAAAGGAAGTATCGAAGTCGAGAAGAGAAGCGGAGATCAGTCCCATATAGCTATTGTCCGCAATCGTTAGAGCGACGCCGAAATGTTCGTTTCCGAAATAGTAGTAATCCCACTCTTTGATGCGGAAGGGAGAGCCTTTGATATCCGACCTCTCGTAATCCCACATCTCTTGGGTGGAGAAACCGGGGCAGGCAAGTCGCCCCTTCTCATCGAGCAAATTCATATGATCTTCCACGAAATACTGCATATTCTCTCCTAACCTGCAAAAAGCAGGTTAATGATATGATACAACTTTTTGCCGAGACGGTCAAGACTTTCCTTTTTCGGGTGGGATTGGCCCGCGTTATTCTTTTTTTCCATTTTTCGACATAAGCATTAAGGCGGAGGAATTATGAGAGAGAGTATCAAGGACAGAGTGTTGAGAATAGCGGCATATATCATCGAGACGGGAGCGACGGTGCGCCAAGCGGCGGCTCTCTTCGACGTCAGCAAATCCACCGTACACAGCGACATGACCGTGAGACTGCCCGAGTGTGATCAAGAGAGCTATCGGATCGTGAAAAAGATCCTCGATAAAAACAGAGAAGAGAGGCACATTCGCGGCGGTGAGAAAACGAAGCAAAAATACAGAAATATGCGATAGAAAGAAGATTATTTATCCCAGAGATTATATCGATCGGGATGCTCGATCGCGCTGATCATCGATTTGCGAACGTCGGGGATCTCAGCGCGGAGATCTTCTACGAGCTTCTTCATGAATTCCCGTCTCGTATGCTTGTCGGCGGGGCAGGGATTGAAGACGACGGGGAGATCCAGCCTCCTTGCCGCGCCGCGGATATCCTTCTCATCCACATAAAGGAGAGGGCGTATCACCGTGGTTTCGGTGCGCGTGAGATAGGAGGTGGGGGAGAGGGTGGAGAGCCGCCCTTCGTACATCAGAGAGAGGAGGAAGGTCTCAAGGACGTCATCCGCATGATGCCCGAGCGCGACTTTATTCGCCCCTTCACGTGCCGCGATGGAGCAGAGTGCGCCGCGACGCAGTTTGCTGCAAAGACTGCAGGGATTGCTCTCTTTGCGGACATCGAAGATGATCTCGGCGATATCGGTCTTCTCTTCGATAAAGGGGACTTCCCGCTCTTCGAAGTAGCGGCGGAGTCTCATAAGCTCTTCCTCCGAAGTCTCTTTGAAACCCATGTTTATATTCACGGCAAGAAGAGAAAACTTCTCGGGAGAGAATTTGGAGAAGAGATAGAGCGACTCGAAGAGGACCAAGCTGTCCTTCCCGCCCGAGACGCCGACGGCGATCTTGTCGCCATCTTCGATCATATGGAAATCCTGCACGGCGCGCCGCATGGCGCTCAAAATCTTTTTCATGTCGTCATTATATCGCTTTTACATTCGGAATGCAACCGTTTTCTAGGGAGGATCTAGGGAGAAATGTCGGGAATTGTCATCGAGTTTTTCAGTGGGATCGTCAAGAATCCTTATCTGCTGTCCGCCTTGCTTGCCGTGATCCCCGTGACAGAGATCAAAGGGAGCGTCCTCTTCGCGGCGGCATCGGGGTGTCCGCTTTTTACGACTTTTTTATGTGGGTACGGAGCGTCGCTCCTTCTTGCGATCGCGCTGTCGCTGCTGTTCCCGCATTTGGTGGCTCTCGCCGAACGATCGAAAAAGGTGAATAAATGGCTCTCGCTTCTCTCCGATCGTCTCGAAAAGAAAGCGGAAAAGATCAGAGGAGAGAAGGAGCTTCATGCGAAGGAGAGGGCGCTATTTGGCGTCTACCTCTTCGTCGCCCTTCCTCTCCCGCTGACGGGGGTATGGGCAGGCGCGCTTCTTGCCGCGATCCTGAAACTCTCTCCCGCGAGAAGCGTCTTTTCTCTCGCCACGGGAAATCTGACCGCAGGCGGGAGCGTCCTACTGATCTCTCTTCTCGCCGGACCCCGCGCCGACTTGATCTTCAATCTCTTCCTATTGCTTGCCGCGATTCTCATCACGGTGACGATGATAAAAAGTATAATTGCCAAAAAGAAGAGATCAAAGGAGATAGAATAGTATAAAGAAAAAAGCCTCTTCCGCCACGGGGACAAAAGAGACTTTTTGGCAGGAGTAGTAGGAATCGAACCTACACCATAGGAGTCAGAGGCCTATGTGCTGCCACTACACCATACTCCAACGACGAAGTTATTATATAACGGAATTTCAAGGATTGCAAACGTTTTTGAAAAATTCTTGTTTTTTTCCGTGAAGAATAAAATTATATTTGACAAGGAAAGCAAATGATGATAATATTTTCTTCGTTGCGACGGACGTGACCCATTAGCTCAGTCGGTAGAGCACTTGACTTTTAATCAAGGTGTCCGGAGTTCGAATCTCCGATGGGTCACCAAAAAATCAAAAATAATAGTTGACATCGAAATAACGACTATTTATAATGAATAACACGCGACCGTGGCGGAACTGGCAGACGCGCCAGACTTAGGATCTGGTATCCAAGATGTGGGAGTTCAAGTCTCTTCGGTCGCACCAATCAAACGATCTCATGCGGGAGTGGCTCAGTGGTAGAGCGTTGCCTTGCCAAGGCAAATGTCGCGGGTCCGAATCCCGTCTCCCGCTCCAAAGGTCAACCCGGCAGGGATTCGACTGCGTAGCAGAAATGCGAAGCATTTGACCCGCCGTGGGACCGAACCGGAGTGAAACGGAGGTCCCCGAGAAATCGGGCATCCCGTCTCCCGCTCCAATAGGTCGACTCGGTAGGATGAAATCCTTCATAACCGCCGGGAAACCGAATATGCGCCCTTAGCTCAGCTGGTAGAGCAACTGACTCTTAATCAGTGGGTCCCGGGTTCGAATCCCTGAGGGCGCACCACTAAAAGCTCCGAGAAATCGGAGCTTTTCTTTTGCTACTCGGGATTCCGTGATGATATCACGCACCTGCGGTGAGAACCCGGGACAGGTCCCGTCTGACGTTCGCACTTGCCCTTTGAGATTTGGGTTATTGGGTTTTAGTCCTTGTATCTCTTTAGTCTTGGCTCACTATTCCGTCGCTTTGCTCCTCGCGAATCCCTGAGGGCGCACCACTAAAAGCTCCGAGTAATCGGAGCTTTTCTTTTGCTACTCGGGATTCCGTGATGGTCATCACGCACCTGCGGTTAGAACCCGGGACAGGTCCCGTCTGACGTTCGCATCTGCACTTTGACATTTGGGTTATTAGGTTTTAGTCCTTATATCTCTTTAGTTTTGGCTCACTATTCCGTCGCTTTGCTCCTCGCGAATCCCTGAGGGCGCTTTTGCTCGCTTGGGTGAAGGCGCGCTTAGTGATGTTCGCCTTCGACGAGTGATGTTGCTACGCAATGATATTCGGCTGTCGCCGAGTGTTGTGCGCTTTCGCGCAGTTGAGGATTCCGTGATGATATCACGCGCCTTTGGCGAGAACCCGAGGGGAGTCGGATGGGCGTTCGCACGCGTGACAAATATTCGGATAGGATCTATCGCTTTCGATGCTTGATATCCGAATGGGAGTGTGATATAATGGGCTTAATTATGAAGAGAGTGTTTTTTATCTTAACAGTATCTGTCTTGCTCTTAGCTTGTGCCTCTTTGTCTTTCGGATGCTCGAAGGGGATTCAAGAGGATAAAATCTATCATTGCTATACTTACGATGCCGTGACCAATCGTTTCGTGGATTTGGGCGCGGCGATCTCTTTCGGCGATGGTTTCGAGTCTTTCCGTTACGATTTCTCAGGTGGCGACCTCTCGATCACCGGTTCTGCGGTGCATACGAATGCCCCCGATTCATATATGATCTCTTGTGATGAAGAGATGATCACCGTCGTCGTGGAGCGGTACAGAGAGAAACTGAAAACGGAAGAGGGGAGTGAAGATACCCTCGCCCTCTTTGATGCGATCTCCGCTTTTGAGACGCCTTCCGCGCAGTTCTTCTCTTATAACGGTTATCTCTTTTTGGGAGAGTCCTTGGAGCTGTATCATGCCGCCGACAAGGACAGCGACGAAGTCGAAGGATATTATCATATGGAGGGAAGCACCGATCTCGTCTATCTCCACGGTGGCGATATGTACGTGAAGGATGAGAAGGGCAACTACGAGGACAAGAGAGGGTATTACACCATGAACAGTGATATTCTCACGCTGACTTCGGTGGACGAAAAGGGGCAGGACGCTTATAAGGACGGCGTGTTGCTTCGCAAGAAATATTTAATGGCGAAGGTCACGATCCCGACCGAAGGAGAACTCCTCGGTACCTCCTTGGAGGAGAGGATGGAGACCTCCGATTTCTCAAACGTCATAAATTCGGAATTTTCCGATTATTCCGGGAAAACAATCACGGTCTTTGCCGAAGCCTTTTTCGCGAGAAGTTTCAAATAAAAAGCCATTGAGAAGGGATGATTTGCTTTGTCACGGCGCGCACAGCGCGCCTTTTTTTTATTGCCGCGGGTATACGATTTTTTTAGATTTGTGCATGCGCGAAAAAGAAATTTAATTAAATTTTTTTAATAAACCGAGTCCGCGCGAGATATTTTCCCGAAGCCTATTGACATCTACGTGCCAAAGAGATAGAATTTATACGTATAACTTTGCGCGCGAGTATGCGCTCGCGTATAAAAGGTATGCAGGTCTTGGAGGCATTATGACAAAACATCTTCACACGAAAATTCTATTGATTGTCTTGCTATGTTGCGTGATGGTTTTCGTCGCATTTGCTTGTGCGCCGAAATCATCCACCATCGTCCCGGTGACGGACGAAGGAGGCGGCAGCGGTACCGGCATCGGCGGCGACCCCACTCAGGGAGGAGAGCCCGGCGGTTCCACCACCATCGACGTGTCGGGCGGAGAGCAGAGCGAGTCCAATTGGGACGAGTTCTTCTCTTGTTTCAAGAAAGCGCTTGCCGTAAGTGATGACAGCGATTACGTTGCTTTTGGCTTCACCTCCAAAGACATTACCGTAGTGGAGAGCGATAACGTCTTTGAAATGTATGCCAAAGTCCAGTGCAAATACAATCGAAAGGATGATACCAAGACCGAACTTTTGATTGAACTCTATTCTTCCAAGACCAAAGAAATTGTTTTCGGCGCTTATTACGTAAACAGCAGATTCTATCTGAATATTCCCAATGAGAGCGGCGCAGTGACCATCTATATGGACGAATTCAGCCTGCGTGACGTCCTCACCGTCGCAGAGAAGGTTCCCTCGACGGCTTCCGACATCTCGAAGTCTATCAAGGAAATGGACGATCTGCCTTTGATCGGTTCTCTCGACGCTTTCTTGACGAGAAACTTCATCAACCCCATTTTGAAGGGTGTCAGTGTGACCAAGGTGGAGAAGGAGGACGCGACCAAGATCCGTATGCAGTTCGACATCAATCAGAGCTTGCAGGAGATCTTGGGCTTGCTCACCACCATTAAGCCCATTCTCGACGGGTTGTACGTCGGCAACGTACTGGACGCTTTCTTCGGTGTGTCGCTGAATACGGTGCTCACCTATCCGTACGAGCAGTTCACCTGTGACGTCACCTTGAATATTCTCGCCGGCAGTCTCGTCAGCGTCGAGAGTGATTTCGGATACGGCGACTTCGATATTGCTTTCTCCATCGATAACAATTACTACGGCAACGATCCGTCCGCCGTCTCCACCATTGTCTTCCCCGACTTCAAGGATTTCAAGAAGTTCGGCGTGACCAATCTCTCCTTCTCGGTCTATCTGGACGTGCAGAACGATGCGCAGAAGAGCATTACGGTGAATAATATGCTCGGCGGCTTCCTCGCCTCTTATTTTGGGATCACCGATCTTGGAGATCTCGGGAATCGCAGCTTCGTCTTGAGCGCCGGAACGGTCGGTCTCAGACTGGACGTGAATGCGGAGCTGGATTGGAATCATAACGATAAGAATTACGTGGAGATCCTCATCAACGGCTTGCGTCAGAACGGCATCGGCAGGATCGGTTCGATCTATTACCGTAGTGGCTCGGTCTACCTCGATCTCTCGAAGGTGGGCTTGCCCAAAGTGGTGTACGACGGACTTGATCTCGCGGCGGTGATGAATGACTTCGTTACCGGCACCCTCGCTTCCATCCTCGGCACCTCGCAAGAGACGAGCGCCGCGGGTGAGGATATGCAGGAAGTATTGATCGAGACCTTCGCGCCCAACGGCACCTATGAAGAAGCGCTCGTGAGCATGGCGAATAACGCCACTTACGAGTACGTCGCCGCGGCGGAAGGGCGCAATAGCTATGCCAAGCTGAATGCCTTCTCTCTCGTGCTCGATATCTTGAAGACCCTCCACGGCAGGCCGGAAGGCAGACGCGCCATTACCTTCTCCCTGAGCAGAGAGAACCTGAAGAGCATCCTCAGCGGTATGGCGAATACCGCGGAGAAGACTCTCACGAGGAGAGAAGAGGATTATGCGGATGCAAAAGCCGAGTCGGGCGATATCACCCTCAAGCAGGGCGAGATCGACGACACACTCGCAACGATCGCGACCAAGACCGCAAGGCTCAATAAACTCGCCGAGTTGCTCTCCAATCCTTCGGTCGATACCAATCAGCAGATCGCCTGGAGAACGGAAGAAACCACCCTCTTGGAAGAGATCGCCACCTTGAATGAGACGGTGGCTTCCCTTACCAAAGAGAAGGAAGCGCTTATCGAGGCCTACGAGTCCCGTATCAGCAAAGCAGAGCAGATCTATGTGTTGTATGCCGCTCTGAACGAGCTCTTCGCCAGAAAGAGCGAGGATTTCACCGCGATGGAGCTCGGCGTCAGGAAGATACAGGCAGAGCTCGGCGTCGTGGACAATATGTTCGGCTTCGACACCGGATTCGGTGTGTATCTCGACCTCAAGGTGATGCTCACCGATATGAATCAGACCTTCCTGCACGTCGCGGTGGATCCGATCTGCTTTGGATATGCACCCACCTACGAGTGCCCGAAGGAATCCTTTGAACCGAAGGGATACTCTTCTCTCGACACCTTCTCCAATCTCTCCCTCTCCGCCAAGATCTCCTTATCGGGCGACACCGGAGATTTGAAAGAAGTCGCTTTGGATGACGCGCTCGGCGGCATGATCGCGGGACTGACCGCGACCTTCGGAACGGAGAAATTGAAGGGTGGGGTGGATATTACCTTGGATGCGAATATCGGCTTCGAAGAGATCAGCCTTCTCTCCTTTGTGGACAGCGCGAATACTCATCTCAACCTCACCGATATCGATCTCCGCATCGAGGTCTTCCCGACCGGTAAGAAGGACGCTCTCCTGTCGATATGGTACGGGACATTTAACGGTGAGAAGATGCTTCTCGTGGACGCGACGGGTCTCTCCTTGCAAGGCGACGGTTCGAGCGCGACCGGCGAATTGAAGTTTAAGTATAAAGACATCGATCTGGAGAGTCTCTTCTCCAAGGCGATCGCGGCGGAATCCGTGATCCCCACCACCGTGGCGGCGGCGGAAGAAGGAGAATCTTCCCTCTCGGAAGATCTCATCCGCATTTTGGGCGGGGTGCTCGGAAACGTGCAGATCGGCGACGATCTCTCCCTCTTCCTGTCCGAGAAGTTGCTCGGCACCGTCTTGAATCTTATGCTCGATAAGAGTGCCGATATGGTCATCGACGTCGACTCCTCCAGTAAAGTTTATTTCAAGGTGAAGGATGGTGTGGAAGTCGGACTGCACGTCGCATTCGACACGGTGGACAGAGAGAACGGCTATGACACTCTCCCCGATAATTACGAGAATCCTTACTTCGATTTGCGGATTTACGATTTGTCCGCTTCTCTCGTTAAGCTGAATCTCACACCCACCACAGACGTATCCACTTTCACCGATATCACGGCGCTCGATAACTTCCACGTGGAGTTCGACCTCAGCTTGGATTATCTCTTCACTTCGCCGGAAGAAGGGGAGTATCCTTTTGACGATCTCATGGAGGCGCTCGGCGAGGTGATGGAGGACAGGATGGGTGATCTGCTCGGTCAGACCTTGCTCAGCCTGTCGATCCAAGACGGAGAGGGGAATTTCACCGCGCACGTGAGCGCGAACCTTGATTTCTCCAAATCGCCCATCGCTTTGGAGGCGAAGGTCGACCTGTATAAAGACGATTTCCGCTTGGCGACCATTCGCTACGACGGACTCTTCCTTTATATCGACGCGAAGGGGCTCGTGGACTATGACGCAGAGACCCTCACGGGATTCGATATCCCCTTGGTGAAGTTCGTCGCGGGCAGTCTGCCTTGCGGCTGTCAGTGCCCCGCCTGTTTGGAAGCGGGCGTGTGTAGCGTCGCGACATGCTCGGATGACTGTAAGTGCAGTTGCCACGTGAAGAATGCGGAGAAGACCTCCGCCGCCGGCACGGACGACTTCCTCGGCATGATCGATCGCATCGATTTGACTTCGACGGGCGTGGAGATCACATTGGTCAGAAATCTCGTGGAGAGATTGGTTGACGTCATCTCGGACAGCGATCTCGGCGCGGAGCTCGGCTCCACCTTGCCTCAATTCACCTCCACCCTTTATCTGAACTTCATCGGCGGCATCAATCTCGGTGCCCACGTGGCGTACGACGAGAATAATTACGTCGAGCTCAAGCTCGATCACGTCGTCCCCGATCTCGCGAGACACGATCTGTGGGCGGCGGACGAGACCGAGGCGAACGAAGGCGATATCAAAGCGAACTACAGACTCCTTCCCGACTCTTTCGACGATATGTCCGTGGCGCTCAGCGGTGAGCTGATGGTTCACTTTGATCAGTCGGAAGGCGATTCCGCCGTCGCGAAGCTCGTCAATACCTTCGTGAAAGGACTGGACATCGACGTGCCTGTGGAGAATGCGACCGAGTGGAATCTCGCTTTCGATCTCAGAGCGAATATGGATGTTTCCGCTTTCTTCGATAAGACAGTCACCGAGAACAGCGAGAAGCTCTTGGACCTCCTGTCCACGGCGCAGATCTATTTCGCGCTGTACACCGGAGATACCCGCAAGCACTTCCTCTCCCTCTACTTTGAAGGGGAGAGTTCCACCGTCTATCTCAATGCGTCCGGACTCGGCGTCGGACCCTGCTCGTATACCGTGGACTTCTCGAGTTTGCTCTCGAGCGCGGCGGCTGCTGCGGCGGAGACCGAGAGTACCATCTCAAATAGCGGCAGTATCATGTTGAGTGAGGACGGTATCGGCGTCGCGATTCCCGCCTCCATCATCGAGGTGATCTTCACGGCGATGGCGCCTGAAGCGGAGATCGATCTCGCGGATATCCTCGACGACGTGATCTTCAGCATAAAGCTTCAAGAGGGAGTCAGCGTCGTTTTGGACGTGAATCTTAAGGGCTTGGAGATCAAAGCCGCGATCCCCGGCATGGCGATCGCTTTTGATCGTATCGACGATCTGGAAGACACGATGTTCAAGGATATCGAGAAGACCGGATTTACCGAGATCGGTAGCGGCACCGCGCTTAGCATTCGCGAATTGTACGCGGGTCTCACGATGACTTTCGATCTCAAGACGGGTGATTTCACCTTTGACGCGTCGAATACCATCGGCAGTATCGTCGATCAGTTCGGTCTCGGAGATGAGATCGCGGATCTACTCCGGAAGCTGGCGGTCGTGATCGAAGCGAAAGGCGATATCGGCGGCACCATTCTGCCTTCTTCTTTGGAGGTGAGGTTGGACGTCAATGCGACCTTGCTGGATGAGAGAGGCAGATTCGACCTCTCTTCCTTGCAGTTCATTATCACCGTTACCGGCGAGAACGGCAAGAAGAACTATATGACCCTTGCCTATGACGGCAACGTCGGCATCGATGACAAGGGAAATGAGATCATCACGCCTGATACCTTCTATCTCGAGATGAAAGAGCTCGACCTCCCGAAGGTCAAGTATTCCGGAAGTAATCTGCTCGCCAAGCTGAGAGAGATCGTGACTCCTACGGAGACGGCGGCTGCGGGGAATGTGCTTTCCTGCGGATGTACCTGCGTCGATTGCCTGACGAATGGCGGCTGCGCCGGTGACGAGGGACTTTTGTGCAGCGAGGGTTGCACCTGTTCCTGCCACGATAAGATGTCCGTGACCGATCTTATCGGTGCGACCATCGATAAGATCGTCCTCGGCAAAGCCAATCACTCCAACGGATTCGTGGAGATCGTCTCTGAGTCCAAGGCACTCTCCGTTCTGACCGCTTTCCTCGGTATGCAGCTCGTCCTGCCCGACCTCACGGTGTATGCGGACCTCGATTTGAGCAAGATCTCCGCCAAGGTGGGAGTCAAGGCGGAGGATCCGACGACCCAAACGGAGGTCCTCGATCTCGCCGTCGGCGTGAAGGATCTTGCCGTCGATTTCAAGAAGAAAGAAGGCATCTTCGGTTTGGGCTTCAGAACATCCGCATATACTGACGTGAATCAACTGCAGTACGGCGTAGCTTTCGTCGCAAGCGTGGATTTGAAACTGGATGCGGAGTATTTGCATAACGATGACAAGACGAAGGAGGATCTCTCCGACTTCCTCGCTCGTTTTGCGGATAATGCGCCGCAACTCTTCTTGAAAGAGGGTGTGGATGTCCTGGACCTTCCCTTTGACGTGGAGGTCGCCGCCAATATCGACATGAATGGAAAGGACGTTCCTCCCGACGTCGAGCTATGGCTCGCTTTGAATCTCGGCGAGACCAAGCTCATTTCCTTCTATTTCACTTCATCTTATGACGGTGAGACGGTAAAGGAGACCCTCTATCTCGGCACCGAGAAGGGGACAATCGAGATGAGCAATCTCGGCTTGTACGACACCGTCTATGAGATCGTGAAGAATATGTTCGGATCGGAGGAAGAAGAGAGCACCCCCACCGTGGCGGCGGCAGCTTCGGATCCCGTCTTGGCGGTCGAAGTCTTCCGCTCCGGTATGGTGCGCGAGATCTTATCGGGCGTCGTGTCCGATGAGGACGATCTGCTTCTTTACGTGGACGGCGGTGCGCTTGATCTTTTGCTCTCACTCATCAATCTCGGCAGCTATAACCTCGGTGATTTCCTGCCGGAGATGCAGAGCGTTGCGGTATCAATGAAGAATGACGGGCTCGGCGTCAATTTGCAGTTGAATGAGAAATCCTCGCTGAGCTTCGGCATCGAGGATGCGAGCATTTTCTTCAATAAGCCTTTCCTCTATGCGACCAAGGTGAAGATGTCCGGCGTTAGCTTGCAAAGCAAAGTAAACGGCATAAAGAATAAAGCGATCAACCTGACCTCGAACGGAGCAGTCCGTCTCAAAGGGGAAGTCGCCGTGGAAGCGAATATCGGCGACACTAACGGAGACGTCGTGATCGCGACGGCGGAGAAGGGCTGGCTCGGGCCGCTCGAATTCCTCTTGACGTCCGACGTCAATCACAACGTGCGTTATCAGGTCTCTGCCGACGTATCGGTGAGCGGACTGAATCTTTCGGATCTCGGCGGCTTTATGCGCCTCACCAATTCCCGGGAGCGCGACAATGTGCTTTATGATATCCTGAAGGCGATCACAGTGGAAGCCACGATCATCGTGCGAGATCTCAACGCCGAAGGGGAGGATAACGTCGTGTTGGCGGCGTACTATACATACGATAGAACCGGCACCTTGTACGTCACTCTTCCCACGATCAATTTGAAGCTCAGGCAAGATAACGTGCTGAATTTGGGCGATCTCATCGAGGAGCTTCTCCCCGAAGAGGTGAGTGCGGTGAGCGAGACGACCGAGATGGGCTTCAGCACCTCCAATCTTCTCAATATTCTCGACAGGATCTACCTCTCGGATACCGGCATCATGGTGGAACTGTCATCACAGGTCTTGTCCGGCATCCTCCTGATGGCGGGCGTCGAGATGACCCTTCCCGAGATCTATGCGAACGTCGCTTTGGGTAACTTCGCAAATGCGATCGGCAACGTGAAGAATGGCGTCGGCGTGGAGTTCAGTTCACTTCTCTTGCCCTCTTATAATGCGCGCGTGGCGCTTGGCGATTTCGAAGTCTTGATGGAGTCTCAAGCCTCTTCTCTGAAGACGGGCATTTTCGGGAATCTGTCCGATTACGTCGCCTACGACGCTTTGCAGGCGAAGGTCTCCTTCGAGGCGAGATTCTCCTACGGATTGGGAGAAAACGTCTCCAACGAGGACGGCAACGCCTTTAAGATCGTGAACCTTTTGGAGCAGTGGGACCTCGATCTCCCCTTCAATATCCTCGAGCAACTCGAAGGAAATTATCTCCTCACGATGTCCGCATCCATGAACTTGGCGGAGGGCGCGAGCGGATTCTATGGTTTGGAGTTCTATCTCGGACTCTATTCCATCGTTTGGGACGAGGAGCAAAACAAGGAAATCTACGATAAGAAGCTCAGCTTGTACTACGGTAACGGCGTCCTCGGCGTGAACCTCGATGGTTTCTTCCCGGGGCTGGAACCCTTTGAAATCCCCTTCGATCTCGGTGCGGTCGTATCCTCCGGATCCATTACGGCGGGCGCGGCGGCGGAGAATGACGTCGAGTCGAACGGTCTCGACATCCGCAAGGTGATCAGCGCCACCTCCGGCACCATCCGTCTTGCGATCGAAGAGAAGTCTATCTTGGCGGAGTTCAGCGGCATCGCGCTTCGTACTGCCTTGCTTGCGCTCGGCTACGAGAACTATGTGCCCGTGTCGGCAAGAGGCATCACCCCCATCGCTACCGAGGCGTCCAATGCCATCGCCATAGGCGACTATGACGCAGAAATCTATTACTACAATCAAGAAGGCACAGCCACCGATTACACCAGTCACGATCACTTCGTCTACCAGCATCGCTATGCAAGCGATCTCAAGACCTTGAATCTCACCGATAGCAGAGTCGCCTCCATTCGTCTCATTAAGCCGGACGAGAGCGCTGTGACTTATCTATACTCCTATCAGTGGGAAGAGATTTTCCGTATCGAGGGCAATACCATCGATTGGAATACCGAGTCGCCTGAGTTCGACTTATTACCTCTCGGGACTTATACCGTGGTCGTGAATAAGACGGCGGGACGCGGCTCTTCCACCTTCACGATGAAGAAGGGCATTTTACCCGCGCTGTACACGATGACCGACGAGGTCAGCCCCAAGGAATTCCAATTCTTGTCGGAAGGGAGGAAGATCAGTCAGATTATCCTTTGCGGCGCCAAAGCGGACGGAAGCGACTTGATGCTCTCTCCGACCGCGCAAGCGAACTACGACTTGATCGGTAATTATTTCGCGATCAATACCTATGGCGGCGGCATCGAGCTCGAGATCGGCGAGCGCATCGGCGCAAAGGTGGAGCTCAAAGAAGATACCTATCTCTCCCTCTCCTTCTCCGATATCAAGATCGATATGAATGGCGGCAGTGTGGAGAGGATCGATAAGAACGGGAATCCGGAGTACTATAAGTCCGACTTCAATTCGCTGTACTTCAATTTCAAAGTGGATCTCAAGGTGACAGCGGAGCAGGGCTTCAGACTGGATTTCAATAATTCTCTTGGCGCGATGCTGGAAGACAAACTGGAAGAGAGACTGAATGGGCTCTTCGATGAGACTTCCATCCTCTTCTTGGTGGATAAGGATGAAGGACTGGATCTCGACTACACGATGGATGTCGAGCTGAATCTCCCCATCGATCTCAATTCCCGCACCTTTGACCTTTTGCACAGTGAGATGTCGGTGGTCATCATCGACAAGCACGATAGTGAGGAAGTGCTCAGCCTCTACTACGTCGGCGAAGATGGGAATGAAGCCATCTATCTGAACGTACCTTATTTCGATCTGAAGCTTAAGATTAATGAGATCGATTTCGACTCGTATATCGCGAAGATCGATCCCTTCAGAGCGTCGGAAGAGCCCGCATCGGACGAAAAGCCGGATGAGGACGAATCGGAGACCGAAGAGCAAGAAGAGACGACCGAGACCAAGACCGATACCGAGGAGAAATCCGCTCCGAGCGCATTGGAGATCGTATCTGCCCTCTTGCTCGGTGTGAACTTCACGAGAGACGACATCCAGATCCTCTTCACCGAGAATATGCTGAACTACATCCTGAATGATCTCGTCGGCATCAAGAACTTCTCTGTGACCGGCTTGAGGACGGGAGAAGATTCTTCCATCAAGCTTAATCTCGACGCGGCGAACGATACCCTCCTCGAGATGAATCTCAAGTTTGACATCACCAAAGATTCTTCTCTGAACCTCAAGGTCAGTCGTCCCTCTATCGAATTTGACAGAAGAATCGTCTTCGCCAATAATCTCGGCAATTATACCTCCATCTCGGATGCGGGATCTCTGAGCCTTGACTTGACGGCGGAGCTCACGATCGATAACGAGAAGGCAAATCGCATCAATATCGCTTCTCTCGTCAGCCTATTCCATCCGAAGTATACCGGAACGGAAGGCCCGCAGATCGAGACGGAGAAGGGCGAAACCACTTTCGTGATGAATGCATCTGTGAGCTTCGGCCTTGACTTCGGATCGGAAGGAATCAAAGGATTTATGAATTTCAAGTCCTTGCTCTCCTCGATGCTGACGAACCTCTATGCGCACGTGACCTTGGATCGCATCACGACCGACGGCACGGAGACCACGAGTGAGAACAGACTGCTTGAAGCTTACTTCTATAATAACTGCCTCTATGCGGATCTCTCGGCGCTCGGTATGCCCAAAGTGGCGCTCCCGATGAATCTCGGCGGGCTGGTCGAGACTGCTGCGGCGGGCGAAAGCGTTTGCGGCTGTACCAATCCCGTCTGCGTGGCGCGCGCTTTGGATCCGGTGGATGCTTCGCACCCCTGTCGTGACGCAGAAGGACATCTGGACGAGAATTGCCATTGCCGTTACTGTGAAGATTATGAAGAATTCACAAGTGCGCTGAACATCATATATAACGCGCGCGGGTTAATGTTTAAGATGGAAGCGGTGCTCTTCCGTCAGGCGCTCAATGCCATCTTCCGCGATACCTTCAATATGCCTGACTTCGAGAGCGATCTCGACTTGAATTTCCATGCTCGTATCCACAAAGAAGAAGGTTTGAGCGGTACCGTCAGTATCGGCGGCGTGAATTATACCGGTACGCCCGAAGTGCCTCTCGGCGGCGGCGATCCGGTCTATCCCAAGGCATATACTTCGGCGACTGTCAATCTCGCCAAGCCCACCCTCGTGCTCGGCGGTGCGATCGATGGCTTCATCGAGGATACCTCTGACTACGGCTATTTGGATAATCTCGAGTATCTGAGTCTCTCCTTCAAGATGGAGCTTCAGACTCTCTTGAACCGCACGGCAAATGCAGATACCACCTATGACCTCAGCGATTTCCTGAAGGAGCTCTTCGGCGATGAGACCATCCCCGTGAACCTTCTTACCAATATCGACGCGGATATCGTCGTGGAGGTTGCGGTGAATCTCAATCTGAAGGACGTCGTACGTTCCGAGCTCTTGCTCCGTATCACGAATGAGGGCACGGAGTGGGTCACCGTCTATTACGGAGGCGCCTATAACCTCGTGGTCTATCTCCCTGTGATCGACAGCACCTTCAATATGACCTTTAACTTCGACCTCACCAAGCTGCTCGGCGATGATCTGACCGCGAGAATCAGAGCTTTGCCCGAGACCATCTCCTCTGCGATCTACGGCGCTCTGCCCGAGACGGTCCAACTGGCGGCGGAAGGAGAGGACGATAACGGAAATCAGACCGCCGATACCACGGCAGACGAGACGGATACCTTCCTCGACGTGATCTTGGCGTCTTTGGAGACCGTCGCATTCTCGCGCACTGCGGATTGGGATAGGATCGTCCTTCGTTGCGTCAGCGACGTGGTGGAGAAATTTACCTATCATATCCTCGGTCAAGGCATCTCTATGCCGATGCGTTCCTTCGACGTGTACGCCGATCTTTTGAATAAGAATATCGGATTCGAGGGCACGGCGAAAAAGTCGGGTAATACCTTCTCCTTCGCCTTCAAGGATTATGACTTCTCCCTCGTATATAACGATTTCAATGTCGACACCTCTAATTACCGCACCCTCGAAGACTATGAGTTCATGTACGTCAAAGCCACCGGTGAATTGGAATACGATTTCCCCGATGGCGAATACGATTTCGGCGGATTGTTCAAGTTCTTCTCGGATAACGTCAATATCCCCGTCTCCTTTGAGGGGCTGAGAGGGACCTTCGACGTGACGGTCGAGCTCAAGATCTGCGTGGACGAACTCAAGCGCAGTGAAGTGCTTGTCACCCTCGAATGGAATGACAATATCGTCGCGGAAGTCTATCTGGACGTCTATCCGGGTGAGATCTATCTGACTCTCCCGTGGCTGGACGTCTCGAACTTCCTGATCACCGGCGTGGATCTCAGCGATTTCTTCGACATGCTTCCCTCCGCCAAGGGAGATGAAGAGGTCGCCTCCGCGATGGGAGAGAGCTTCCTGACTAACGATAAAACGGCGGAATATATGCGGTTTGTCGCAAGTCTCATCTCTTCCGTGTCGTTGCACGACGGGTCTAACCCGGATTACGGTGATGCGGGCATCATCGTCAATCTGAATCCGGAGTTTATCGAGATCCTGCTCTCGAGATTTGCTTCCGCGCTGGATATCGAGTTCCCGATTCACTTCACGCAGTCGAGCATCACGATCAATAAGAATAAGATGTCCTTCGCTTTCAAGAATATCGACAATTCTCTCGCAGTACCGGTTTTGAAAGAGTCGGTGAGCCTCGTGTGCGAGCTAGAGAACTTCGGGTTCCGTCGCGAAGTGAATATCCGTCCCGAGAGTATGCAGAACGTGTCGGAGTTCACGCCGCTTTTGGACTTCTCCGACAGGGATAATCCCCTTGTGCTCGAATATCTTAATATTCACACCGAGCTCCTGCTCAGCGCGGATATTTTGGAGCAGAAGCTCAATATGGACGATTTCTTCAGGTACATCATCGCGGATGGATTCGAGTTCAAGAGTATCGAGAGTATCTCCGCAGGCTTCCGTCTCATGATCGACGGTAACCTGAACGTCCAGCACCTGCAACGCAGTGAATTCGTGATGTATCTGAGTATGATCTCTCCGGGTGAGAATCCCGGTGATCCGGACGTGGAGTCCACCTTCGTGCGCGCTTGCTACGTGGGTCTCGATGAAGCCCTGTACGTGGACGCGCCTCTTCTCGGCTTGTACGGCATCAAGATCCCGGAGATCAATCTCGAGAAGATATTCGGTTTACTGGAGGATGAGAATAAGAGCTTGGAGTGCGGCTGTTCTTGCGAGAATTGTCTCAAGAACGGCTCTTGCATCAAGAAGGTGGACGGGGTGGAGACTTGTCTCTGCGCTGTCGGCTGTACCTGCTCGCACTGCGTGGTGCCCGGCTGTGAGTGTACCGATCCCGACTGCATCAAGCGGGGCTCTTGCTACGAAGAAGGTGTCAAGCAGTGCAAGTCCGATTGCGGATGCACCTTGCTTAGCTGCGGTTGCGACTGCGAAGAGTGCTACCTGAATGGGATGTGCGTCGGCGCGACGAAGCACTGCGGCGAAGGCTGCAAGTGCAGCTGCTGTCAGCTTCCCGACTGCGGTTGCCGCTGTGAGGCTTGCGTCGAGAACGGCAGTTGCTTCAATGAGAAGGGATATAGAATCTGCGATGCGAACTGCACCTGCGGTTGCCCGACCTTGAAGTGCGGTTGTACTGACGCGGCTTGCCTCAATAACGGCAGTTGTTACGATGTGAACGGCGTCCGCATTTGCGACGGTAAGGAGTGCAAGTGCACCTGTTCGGTGCTCATCTGCGGCTGTACCGATCCGACCTGTATCGCGAGAGGAAATTGCGGGCCGAACGGAGAGTATTGCTCGAACTACGTCAACGGATGCTGCTCCTGTCAGGACGACGTTCCGAAAAAGCTCGCTTGCTTGTGTCGTGACTCTGAGTGCTTGGAGCACGGCGAATGTATCAAGGCCTATCGTTTGGTATTAAAAGGAGAAGGTCTTGATCCGACGAAAGAGGGCTCTTATTCCTATCGTTCGATCTGCTACTGCTCTAAGAATCATATAGAACGCTTCGAGGCGCTCTTGGCGTCGGCGGTGACGAAAGTATCCTTCACGAATCGGAAAACGGGTGTTACGACCGAAATCACGAACGGAGAATGGACGAATTATATGACCATCGGGGACGGGATCGTCAAGCTGCACGAAACCAACGATAACATCCTCGCTTTGGATGAAAACTACGGCTCCTACGTCGTCACGATCTACACCTCCTCCGGCAACTTCGCTTTTGATTACGATCTCGGCAAGGAGGATTGTGTCTTTTTCACCCAGTGTAAGTGTCACGTGAATATCCTTGCCTGCCATTGCACGAATCCGGAACATATTCATAACAAGTATTGTCCGGATGATTGTGTCCAGTGTAACGGCGCTTGCCGTGCCGATTACGCGAGGCGCATCACCGATTCCATCGGGAAGATCAAGGTGACGCCCTCCGGCTTCTCCTTCGCGACGAATAATAAGATCCTGACTACGGTCTTCTATCTCGTCGCCGGTTATACCGTTACAGACGTTCTCATTGAAGGAAATACCGATACCGACATCGTCGTTCCGGAAGTAAACGTGAACTTTGACTTTACCTATCTCACCCGCAAGACCGAGGTCAAGGCGGAAGGGTTGATCGCTTCCGAAGTCACCAAGGTCATCATCGGAGACAGGACCTTGCTCGGCGGTGCTTGGAATGACTATATGGAAATCAAGGATGGTAAGATCACCCTCTCCGACGCCAATAAGAAGCTTGTCGAAATGGAGGATTACAGTTGGGATATCTCGGTGTACTGCGGAGAAGAGTTGAAGAAAGCCTTCAACTATTCACGCTACAAGGGACCGAGTAGGGATTTCCTCGCAAATCTCCGTTTGGATGCGCAGCTCAAGATCCGTCAGTATCAAGAGGGTGCCTATACCGACGAGTATTCGACGCTTGGACTCTCCTTCGGCGGCGTCACCGTGAAGAGAGGAATGTACGCTCTCGACATTCGGGATATTCAAGATCCTTCGAAGAGTGCGGATTTCCGTACCTATCAGACCCTTTCCAAGCTCCAGAAGGTCACTGCAAAGGCTGAGATGCACGTCGTGATCCATCCCGAAGATACCGAGGTGGAGCTCGGTCCGGTGCTCAATGGTTTCTTCCCCGGCATCGACACGCTGATGCAGGTTATCGTGGATAAGAAGGGTTGGACCACCGATACGCAGGTGAATATCAAGCTCGAAGTGGCGATCGACCTCAATAATCTGGAGAAGACGCAGGTGAAAGTCATCGTCACTGAGACGGTGAATAAGGTCGAGAAGCTCTTGCTCTTCCTCTACTACGACGGCATGAACGATCAGCCGGGTCTGTACTTCAATATCCCGCTCTTCGGCGTCCAAGGGACGCGCTTTGGCGAGGTCACGATCGCGGACCTCCTTAATTATCATGAGGATCCCCTTGAGTGCGGCTGTACGAACGTCCTCTGTATCGATAACGGCAGTTGCTACGACGAGTACGGAGATCGCATCTGCGACGGCGAGGACTGCAAGTGTAAGTGTGCCGAGAAGCAGGAGACTGCCGCCGCGGCGACCGAGGACGGACTGATCTGCGGCTGTACGAATCCGATCTGCGTGGAGAGAGGCTACTGCATCAGTACTTGTAAGGATTGCGGCGATTCGTATGGTTGCCATCAAGAGTATTTTGCCAAGCATATCTTTGATTCGGCGAGCGACACTTGGAATACCATCCTTTCGCACATCACGCGCATGAATATATCGGAAGAGGCGGGCGTGCAGATCGAGCTGAGACCCTCTTTGATCTACTATATCTTGAACGGTCTCGGATATAACCTCGATATGAGCGCCGCCAACAAACTGCTGGATATAGGTCACGCGGAGGGCGGTATCGACGATATCGCGTCTCTCCTCGTCGGCTTCAAGTTCGACGCGAAGACCGATTTGTCGGTAAATGCGCAGGTGAACTTCAAGGATGAGGATAAGATCTCTTACCTCCGTTGCATGGTGGATAATATCAAGCTGGATCTCAAGAAGGAGATCCTCTCGATCAGCGAGGAAGAGAAGGATCTCGTGGGCGATATCGATCTCTATCCCGATCTGACTCTCGACAGTTACGTGCACTTCTCGATGGAGGGCGAGCTGGACATCAAGACTTCCGAAGCGGTCATCGCGCTCGGCGATACCATCTCCTCACTCCTTCGCGAGCAAGTGGGATTCGACGTGAGCTTCGAGGATGGAGAGACCCTCAAACTGGGTTATCGCTTCGCAGGTAATGTCTCCCTCGCTTCGCTGAATATTTACGGATTACTGGATGGCGAAGAGCTCATCCTTGCGAACGTACTGCACGAAGCAGACGGCTTCTTGGAGATCTGCGATATCACCGATCCTTCTAACGTGAAGACCTATCTGTCTGTCTATCTGCAGGAAGGCATCGCCTATATCGACGTTGGATTCTTCGACGTCCCGCCCATCATGATCGACGTCGAGTCGCTTCTCGATTATGAAGCCCCCGAAGAGGTGGTCGCCGGCTCTTCCGATCAGACGGTGGATGCCTATACCGTGGATCGCACTTCGGACATCCCGGAGGTGGTGACCCTCGGCAGGATGTATCACTATCGCTCGGATGAGAGTCCCGCGTTCTACGTCGCTCTCAAGGGCTACGAAGTGATCTCCGCGACCATCGTGAATGACGGTGACAGTGAGGACGTGATCTATCTCGATCGCGACGCATTGGCGGATTACTTTATTTTCACCTATCCCGAGACTGCGCCTCGCTCCGGTGATACCCTCGTCGAGATGGCGAGTACCGCCAAAGTGCGCAGTCTGATCAAGAACGGCTATAATTACTACACCGTGTATCTCGTCACCGAAGGCGGCGTGTGCTCCTTCGGTCTCAAGGTCGCGTCGGCGGACGCTTACCACAGCGCGAATAAGACGATGGCGATGGCGATCTCCGTGTGGGGTAATCTGACCTTCAAGCTGGATAATCTCATCTTCTCGCTCGATCGTAATGCGATGAAGATCGTCGAGGAGTTCGCGGGCATCAGCCTGAATGCTCCCGACATCCATCTCGCCGCCTTCATCGGGAAGGAAGATTCCGCACTCAAGGTCGGCGCAACGATCGGATTGACGGTAGAAGAAGAGGGGGAGGAGGATCCCAAGGGTCTCGAAGTGGACTTCACCCTCGGTAATTTCAGATTCGAGATCGGCAGGAAGACGCCGCTCTTCACTTATGCCGACGAGAGCAATCCCTTATTGACTCACGTGTCCGGAGATGAGTTCATCCCCGACTACTATCAGGACGTCTATAACGCACTCAATCAGGCGTACGTCGAGCTCACGGCGGATATCACGTTGGATTCGAGCGGAGAAGCGAGCGAGCCGACGAAGAACAGCAGTATCTTCTATCCCAACGGCGCCCTCTTCACCTTCGGAGATACCTTCACCGATTTGGTCGGAAATATCCTCGCCAATATCGGTCTCGATAATTCTCTGAACGGCACCTACAGAGTGCATTTGAAGGCATATCTCGATTCGATGGATTTCGAGACCCTGTCCCTCAATGACTTTGAGGTTTATCTCGAGATCAGCGAGAAATTGGGCGTGGATAGTTACGGCGAGATCATGACGATCTATTATAACGGTATCGCCGAGGGCACTTGGCTCTACCTGCACTTCAATGAGGAGAGATTCCCCTACGTCACGATACCGGCGACCAAGGTCCGCGTGGATTCCGCCGTGCGCTTCTGGGAAGGCACCGATGATCCCGATGAGGACGGTTTGGCTGCCGCGGGCGTAGATAACGCCGCTTCGAGTGAGCAAAGCGAAGAGGAGGAAGCCTCCTTCGGCATCGCCTCCGTTCTCCGCTTGATCAGCGGCGTGACCATCGGCAAGGATATCATTGCGCTGCATCTCAGTGAGAACTTCGTGGGCGGACTTATCGCGCTTATCGCACCCGAATTCAATAACCTGACGCTTCTGCTCGACAAGACCGATCTCACCGTAAATCTCCCGGACGGATCGATCACCCTCGACCTCAAGACGGCAGGCGACTTTAAGCCGAGTGACTACGTCGTGCACGGCACCAAGGATTATGCGAGCTTGGAGACTGTCTCCTCGACGGCGGCATATCTCAAAGTGTATAACAGCGGTGCTTACGATAAGCTCAGCGGTACCTATATCCTGAGTTTGGAAGGGGACAACGGCGGCTATGATTCGGCCATTCCCGTGAATGCGGACGACGTCACTCGCGTCTATACTTTCACCGATCCCTACGTGTGGAATAACATGATGGACGTCGAGGAGGGCAAGTTCCGCTTGAAGAAGGGGTGCTTCGCGGCAGGTAATTATCACGTGAATTTTGTCCTTGAGTCAGGTGTGATATTGTCCGGCGACGCGCTCGTCCCGCTCTCGGGTGAACCGACGTACAATTCCGAACTCGCGGCTCTCGATCCTATTAATAACGCGATCGCGCGCGTGGAGATTTCGGTGGATTATATCATGATCCCCGCAGAGCCCGCGACGTATGTCGGTACGCTCTATTTCAATTCGATCAAGCTGGAAGAGACAGAGGCCGTCAAGATCTCCGGAGAGCAAGAGATGCGCTATTACTTCTCCGTCGGCGATGCGGGTGTGATCACTCCGAACGGCAGGGCGACGGAGACTCTCGGTAGTCCCACCTTCCTCGCCTACTTCTTCACGGAGACTACCGTCTATTCGATGGTATTCGCCACCGGATCGAATGATCCCTTCACCTTGGAGGGCGTCACTGCGGAGAACCTCAAGAAGGTCGTCCTCCTGAATAAGAAGGAAGGATCGAAGATGGTGGATTCGATGGAGAATACCCCGATCTTCCTGGACGACAAGGGAAATGCCTATGAGAATTACGACTCGAAGCAGACCTTCGATATGTCGCTCAAGTTCAGCAATCTCGTCTTTATGACGAAGCATCCGGATGGGGAGATTTATGAAGGTAGCACGCCGATCCCGAGCTATACGAACTGGCGTGAGCAGATCCTCTATCTGACGACCACTCTCGAGATCTCCGCCGATATCGAAGAGGATCGTTACGAGCTCTTCGGCGACAATACCAAGGGACTCGGCTCGATTATCGACCAGATCACGGGCATCCTCCGCATACAGGGCGGGGCGGGACTTGATAAGAAGATCACGATGCGCATCGAGCTCAAGCTGGTCGCAGACGACTTCTATACCTCCGAAGTGAAGATCACTCTCTCACTCGGTGACAGCAATGATGCTTACGAGAAGAACGTCTACCTCTACTACAAAGGCAAGGGCGAAGGGGAGCTTGGTACCCTCTATATCAATCTCTCCGAGCTGAATCTCGGTACCATGCAGATGGATATCGATATCGTGTCCCCCATCGTCGATATGGTCAATGACGGCCGCTTGGATGATCCCTATAAGTCGCTCGGCAAGATCGTCTTGGATTGCGGCTGTAGCTACGAGAAGTGCGTGCAGAAGGGCAGCTGTATCGGTGTCAGACACAGCGGTGAGCCTTACGTGATGTGCGAAGGGACGGGCTGCACCTGCAAGCACTGCAAGCTGGATTGCGGCTGTAAGAATCCCGATTGCCTCCTGAATGGCGGTTGCTATAAGGATGGTTACCGTATCTGCTCCGACGAGACTTGCGGTGAGGACGAGAACGGAGAGACGATCCACTGCGGTTGCGCCGTGCTCGAGTGCGGCTGTACCAATCAAGCCTGTATCGATAATAAGGGCTGTATCGGACCGAACGGCAAGCTGTACTGCTTGGTCTGTACCAACCGTCTCTGTAAGGAGAACGGATCCTGTCTCTTGGTCGGAAACTGCGACTTTGCGGGTCAGACGAAGAGAGAGCCTTGTACCTGCAAGCACTGTCAGCTCGATTGCGGTTGCCGCAATACGCAGTGCGTCGCGAACGGCAGTTGCTATAAGAACGGAGAACGCCTCTGCGACGAAGACAGTTGTAATGACGATAAAGAGGGCGAAGTCCTTCGTTGTAAGTGCACGGAGAACGTCGAGATCGTGGAGACGGAGAGCGCCTTCGACAAGTATCGTCCCTATATGGACAGCATCCTGTCGGCGGTGCAGGTGGGTAATAAGATGGGACTCATCATCTTGAATCCCAATCTCTTCAACAATCTCCTCCTGATGTTCGGCTACAGCACCTATCTCTGCGACGAGAATTACGCCTATATCAAGGCGGTACTGGATACCGACGATATGACGAATACCTCTCTCGTCATCGCTTCCAAGAAGGATGACATCTATAACGTTTCGGTGAAGCTGAGCGGATTCAAGGCGGAGTCCGTCGTCAAGAGCGAGAAAGCGGAGTTTGTCGCCGCGTATAATGCCTTCGAGTCACGCTATGACTTCAAGAAAGACAGACTGGGCAATGCCATCGATTACGACCATTATCCCACGATGGATGATATGGAGCTCCACTTCTCGACCTCTCTCGACGTCGAGATCTCGGGTGGTTCCGATACGCTCACCATTGCGATCACCTCGCTCTTCAGCGGTTTGTTCGGACTGACCGAAAAGGACCTCGCGGTGCTCTTGGTCGGCAGTGGCGAATCGCATACCGATCTCAAACTGCATATCAATATGGAGATGTTCCTCGATATGGCTCACAGCGAGAATACCGAGCTTCTCCTTGAGGTCATGCAGGTAAATCCGGACGACGGCAAGCAGTTCCTCGTTCTCGGCCTGTACTATGTGAATAAGGACGAGACCGCTTATCTCTCCCTCCCGATCCTCGGCATGAACGGTTTCGTGATCCACGGACTGGATCTCGCGGGCGTCTTGGCGAATATCTATGATATCCGTCTGTGGAGCGACTACACGAGCGTGGCGGGTGCCGGCGAGGATATATCGGTCGCTGCCGCGGGTGAGGACGCCGAATCGGATAAGAATATCAAGAATGCGATGAGCATCCTCCTCGGACTGGATCTCGACGAAGAGACCCAGACCCCGCGCGTGATTAACGATTACGTCAGTGCCATCAACGATTACGGCGCCGCCGAGCAGGAGAAGTACGACAATAAGGCGCGCTTCATCCTCTCGATGAATAGCAGTACGGTGGGCGTCGGCCTGAATCTCTCCCTCCTCATGGTATTATTCGATCTCATGGAGATCGATCTGCCCGGTGTGGTGAAGAGCACGCTGGAGACCTATCCGAGAGGCTTGGAACTGGAAGCCTATTACAGCGGCGCGGACGACGCTTCTCCCGTCGGTTGGTCGATCAACCTGAACGGCTACTTCCAGAAGAATGAAGCAGAGCCGCGCGAAGACTTCGGCACTTCGGCGGACAATACAGACTGGATGGGATTGACCGTCAAGCTGAACGGCGTGAAGATCGAGACCAACGGTGCTTCGAATCTCTCCCGCTACGTGCGCGGCGAACTCGACAGCATAAACGATGCGGTCACTGATACCGTGATCTGTATGCCGGACGCCATGATCGAGACTGCGCCGAGCACTTACACTGCCGCCACAGCCTACTATAACAACGGAAAAGCGGTCGAGAACTACAGTTCCTATAAAGATCTCACCTCTTACAACGACATCATGATGATCGACATCCTGCATCTCCATTTGAAAGGGAAACTGGAGTTTGATCTCTCTATGGATACCGAAGAGGACAGCTTTTATAAGGACGCCTACGAGAATCGCACCTTTGAGTTCTTCAATGCCCTCTTGGAAGAGATGATCGGCGTGGAGAGCGGAGACGAAGAGACCGGTAGCAAGGTCGTCGTGAACCGCAACGTGGACAATCTCTATACCTTCGGCTTCGATATCGATATCAACCTGAACTTCAAGAACTTCGAAGAGACGAGGTTTAAGGCGAAGATTACTTACAACGATTCACATAATGATATCACCTTGGCGGCGATCTACTATGACGGTAGCAGCGTCGCGGAGGACGGCGGCAAGCTCTATCTCGACGTCGCCGATCTCGGACTGGTCAAACTCCGCGCCACCGGCGTGAACCTTGAGGCTGCTCTTTCGCAGCTCCTTAAGGTCGATTTGCAGGCGGCGGGCGGTCTCACGCTGGTCGGAGATATCCTCGGCGTGAAGTCGGTCGGTGAACTCATCGAGAACTTCCTCAAGAAGAAGAATAACGTCACGAAGGACGAGGAGACGGATGAGACGGAGGAAACCGTCGAGGAGACCACTCAAGAAGGTGACGAGGAAGAAGAGATCGCAGCCATCGGCGAAGAAGAGGATGAGGATGAAGAAGTCATGCCCAACCTCGCGCTCACGGTGATGGCTCTTGCCAAGCAGAATACGATGATTCCTTACGACCTTGCGCTCACCTTTGACGCGCAGGTACTCTCGCGCCTCGTGGATAAGTTCGGTCTGGACGGCAGTACCGTCGTCGGCAGAGCGCTGAACAGAGCGGGCATCCCGACGGACTTCGAAGCGACGGTCGGCCTGACCTTGGACGAAGGTCTGTCCAATATCCGCGCCGGAATCAATGCGAGCGACGTGCCCTATTACGGATCGGGTAATAAGTCCAATACCATCACCGCGACCATCGACACCTTCTCTCTCGACTATACCAATTCGTCTAGTTCGGTGCTTCGTGATGATAACGGTAATCCCATCGACTTCTCGAGTTTCAGCGCCCTCCCGTTAGGTGGAGCGATCGGTCTCGAGAATCATAACGGCGAGTATTGGCTGGTCGGTCTCTTGAAGGAGGTTATAAACGGACTCTATCCTCCCGATGCGGGCGAAGACGAGTACAAGACCAATACCATGAAGCTGAAACTGACGCATCAAACCGACTATACCGATAAGAACGGTTCTCTCGTGCAGGATACCACGAGAAATCTACTGCTTCAGCTCACTCGTTCCGCGCATTCGGATATGTATCCGCACGCCATCCGCGGTACCGTCTTCGACGTCTTGACCGATTTCACAGAGACGCCGGGCATCACCGCTATAGGTCAAGATGTTATATCGATCTGGAATGAGAACTACGTTACCGGCATCGCGAGTCTCTTAAAGGACGTCGCGCAGATTGTTGCGGGTCACATCAACAATGTATCCGTCTTCTACGATGACGGAGATCTCAATCTCTATATCCAGTTCTATATCTCGATCTTCAACCTCGATCAGTTAACCTGGACCCCCGGTATCCCCTTCAACGTCAAGAACTTCGATCTTGCCGAGATCATCACCGGCAATAAGAAGAATAAGTACGACGAACCGGAAGAGATCGAAAGCGATCCGGATGACACCGTCACAGTGGAGGACTTGGAGGCGGCGAAAGCCCACCCGATCACCGGCATCGAGCTCAACCTCGGATACGGCTTGATCGACGAGGCGTCAGGCAGCGTCATGGAGAAAGAGAAGCAGAGCAGTGCGGCGCTCGGCTCTGAGGATCCCGCTACGGTGAATAACCTCCGCTTAGACCTCGATTCTCTGCTCTTCAGAGAGATCCTCAAGACGATCAACGGTTTGGTCATTGAGGCGGCGGATATGGAGCCTACCTCGTCGGCTCGTACGACCTACGGTAGCTATCGCGCGATCATGAAGATGCTGAAGAAAAAGATCCGTTCCGCAATCGAGGGCGCTGTCGGTAAGAATACCTTTGGTGAATATCTCGGCAAGGCGGCGGGCGCTATCGCCGAAGCCTTACTGGATAACGTCTTGGGCGAACAGATCATCCATCTCCTCGCCAAACTCTTCCCCTTCGCGGAGATCGGCAAGAATGACGTCGCGTATATCATGGTGGAGTTCGATACCAATGATAGCCCCGCCGGCGGCAAAGTCTTGATCCGCAAAGTGCTCCTCCGTGTGGCTTCCCACCGTACGGGACAATTCTCGCAGGTGGTCCTCACGAACTCGGGTATCAGGCTGGGCGTCGTGGACGATGATAGCGTGGTGATCGAATTTGACGGCGAAACGAAGCGCGTGCTTTACGACGTCTTCGATATCGATACCAATGGTGACGGAGTCGCAGATTATCTCGAGGATCTGCCCACCGAGGCGAAGGTACATTACACCGCCAATTCGATGGGATCGGCGCTCGCCGCGCTGGAAGATAAAGTATCTGTCGTCTGGACGGACAGCACCTTTGTGATCGATCCCACCGGCGGCGTGGAAGCGCCTGTCTTTGACGAGGACGGGAAAGTGATCAAGAATGCCGCTCGCCGCGATAACGTCGGACGGGATATTTACTATATCTATCCGAACGGTACGTATAAGGATAAGAACGGGGATACCATTGATCCCGCTTCTCTGACCGATAAGGAGAAGGCGAAGAAACCCTATATCACGCAGTTTATCGAGAATAGTGACGAGATCGTCTACTCCTATAACTTGCTCGGTACGATATTAAACTATAACAAGCAGGTGCCGCTCAACGTGCCGCGCAGTGCGATCCGTTTGGTGGAATACCAGAAATACGGCGAAAAGAGCTATCCGATGATCAAGGGTGACGGCATCGAACTGCCGATGCGTTTCACCCCCGATCAGGTGGCGCATCTCGACAAATACCTGCCCGATATCCTGATGGTCAGACTGACCGACGGTTACGGCAGAAACGGTATGTACTATACCTTCGACGGCAGTGATACCGGAAGCGACGTCGTGACCTGGGACTATTCCGATCTGCCCACGAGCTACGACGGCGGAGAAGGCATCATCAAACTCACCTTTGGTGACGGCATCACCGAGAGCTATCAGGTGGAGCTCCCCGTCGAAGTCATTCCGCAAAAACTCTCGGCGATCAACGGATTCATGTATTCTTCCGACGAGCGCGTGGTGGACGGCAGTAGCTTGACCTTTGAAGCGGGCGAGAAAGCCGAGCTTCCCGATCGAGTGTACGCCGAGTTCGGCACGATGGGTAGCCGACTCTATGAGATCCGTTGGACGGAGAAAGAGTTCATTTCCGGCTATGCGGGTGCGACTTATTACGTGGACGCCTATATCGGAAACAGCGAGATAGGCTATAACTATCTCTACGAGAATATTCCCATCGTCTTCAAGAGCAAGCTGATTACCGCTTTCTGCTTCGATGAGGAGAATAAGGAGGACATCTCGCTCGAGTTCGATCCCTACGACGTGAACGTCAAGGATGATAACGCGATGAGTTTGAGCCTCTACAGCTATCCGCAGTACGTCTATCTACACTTCGAAGGAGAAGTGGATGACGAAGGCGAGGACGTCTATCACTTTAAGCAAGTGGATTGGTGCTTCGACACGGTGGATAATATCCCCGAGGGAAGCAACAGTTCCTACGCGACCTTCCGCTACGGTGACGAGAATATCGGCTACCAGTACGTCAAGGTCTTCGTCACGATCAAGGAGCGTCTCTTCGACTATTCGATGCTGAAGACAGAGGACGGCAAGGAACTGGATCTCATCACCGAAGTGGATCCCATGTATTGGAATGGCAGTGAGTACGTCGTGAGAAGCTATAAGAGCGGCAACAAGTACACGACGGAAGATCCGACCGACGATTCGATCTATCCCAAGACCTTGCGCGTGAAATACGGGACGGGACCGGAGGATTATCACATCTTCGAGAACGTCAAGTGGGATACGAGCAGACTCGAACTGCGCTATAATTCCGGCACGCAGTACGTCTACGTGACCGTAGGTAACGAGACGGGCGGATATCAGGAGATCGCGGTACCCATCACCGTCAAAGACAGGAGAATCGGCTCCATCGATCTCTCGTCGATCCGCGCGAAGTATGAGTTCGATCCCTATGAAGAGAATGCGAAGGATTCCAAATGGTATCCGACTTGGAATGACAAGACGGGCAGTCATAAAGAAGCCTTGGTCGTCTTCTTCTCGCAGGGCGCGGAGATGTGCGGTATCGAGCGCTGGGATCTCTCCGGCTTGACGCAGAGCTATCGCGGCGGCACCTTCACCGTCTATGCGATCGTGGGCAGCAAGGATGCGGGCTACCAGAAGGTCCCCTTCGAGGTGATCGTGAAAGAGAAGCGCATCAAGAATATGCAGATCGAGCCCTTCCTCTTCGATCCGATGGATGAGAGCGTCGATCCTCTCGACATCGATACCTATCCGACGCAGGCGACAGCCGTCTTCCAAGACGATTCCACGCATTCCTTCAGCAGATTGAAGTGGGATATCGGCGACGTGACGTCGGTTTGGAACTATTCCGGTACCTACGTCTATAACCCGTTGACCGAGAAGTACGAGGATAAGCCCGTCTATGCCACCGTGAAATTCGGCAATGAGTACGGCGGCTATCAGACCGTCGAGATCCCCGTCTCCGTCGTCTGCCGCGAAATCGAAAGGGTGGAGATCAATGAGTATAATATCATCGAATTCGACCCGTATAAGGGGATCGATCCGAGACTGGAGTCCAGCTACTACGAGAAGCTGAACGTCGTCTATACGAATGGTACGAAGGGCGTCATCAATAATGTCATATGGGATATCAGCCCGGTGGTAGCAGGCTACAAGGGCTATGAGAGCGGCGGCGATGAAGGGGATTACGAAGACTTCCCGATCTCCATTCGCGTGGGGAATTCCGCGGTCGGCTATCAGAGAGTCGGCGGTATCACCGTCCGTATCCTCAATAGGATGATCAGCAATGAGAACCCCATCCCGACGCAGATGCTGGACGTCTACTCCAAGAACGACCTCGCTTCTACCGTGACGGTCAAGTTCAAGGATGGTTCCGAGGCCGCTATGCCGGTCACTTGGATCAACCTGAATTACGACACCGATATCAATCGAGAGGGATTCCCCGATATCGCGGATCAGACATTCACGGCGGACGCACGTATCGGTGATGCGATCGGCGGCTATCAGATCGTGAAGAACGTGCCTGTCCGTATCTATAAGCGTGTGCCGATAGCACTCTATATCGACAACGTGAAGTGGACGAAAGATGGTGCGTTCGTCGTGGATTACGCGAAGCATTACTTCGAGGTGGATCCCTATGTCGGCGAGCTCGATCTCCCCTCTACCGTGAGAATCGCCTTTGACGACGGTACCGAGACCTATCTGGATGCGGTGTGGGATACTTCCTCCATCAATATCGATATCGAGGGTGGTGTCTACGGTGGCTACAACGAAGAAACGAGAGGCGCGATCCTCCGTCTCGGTAACTTGCGTACCGGCTATATCGAACTGGAGTTCATGGTCCTCGTGAAGAACCGCAAGGTGAAGATGATCCATTCCGGCTTGGGCGAGGAGATCCCCGCGATCTACTATTACGACGAGGCTGCCGAGAATCATAAGGGCGACTTGATCAAGGTGATCTTGAACGATCCCTATCTTACTTCCGCTTTCCCGAATACCGTCTATCTCGAGTTCGCCCAGGAGCCCGGACTCAACAATATGTTGATCAACTCCGATCCTCTCGTGAAGATGATCGGTAACTGGGATATCGAGTACGAGAGCGATGCCTATGGCAATAAGGTGCCCGTGAAGGCATCCTTCCGCCTCGGAAGCGCCGCCGCAAAGTATACGACCTATAGCTTCGACGTGACGACGGTCTTCCGCAAGCTCACCGTGCCGGATACGACTGAAGTGGTGATCAACCCCTATCAGGTCTCCTTACCTTCGGTCCTGTCCGTGAAGGTGGGCGGCGCGGTCAAGTACGATATCGCGTCCGGCGAATATCGCTCTTTCGAGAAGCTCGTCTGCGGATGCACCTGCGGAAGCTGCGCCGAAGAGGGTTGCGGCGTGGTGGACCCCGTGACGGGCGAAATCACCGCTTTGACCTGCGATGGAAGCTGCAACTGCAAGTGCCACGAGAAGACCGATATGATGAGCTTCAACGTGGATTGGAGCAAGACCAAGATCAATTACCATTACGCGGGATGCGAAGAGACCGTGACGGTCTATATCGGCAATTCCCTCTGCGGCTATCAGCCATGCGAGATCAAGCTTAAGGTCCTGAATAAGACGGTCAGCTCGCTGTCGGATGAGGAGTTTGAGATCGATCCCTACGATTACACCTCGTTGCCCAAGACGATCAATGTCACCTTCGAGGACGGCACGTCGGGCGAGATCGCACTCTCTGCGAACGTCGCGAATGCTATCAAAGCGGACGGCTCTGTCTCCGGCTTCTTCGAGGGCGGCATCTATAAAGTCACCGCATACCTCGGTGATCGCGTCGGCGGCTATCAGTCGCAGGTCATCACGCTCAACGTGAAGCGTCGCATCATCAAAGAGCTGTATATCAACGGTCAAAACGTGCTGGAAGACGGCTTGGTGATCGCGACCTACGGTGCAGATTGGCAGACTATGCCCGAGCAGGTGAAGGTCATTTTCGAGGATGACGACAAAGAGTACGACAATTTGAAAGCTCTCTGGAAGACCGCTTTCATCAATTACAGCTATAAGGGAACCGAGGAAGAGATCTCGTTGCTCGTCGGTAATTCGAACGGCGGCTATCAGCGCGTCTTCTTCAAGGCGACTGTGGAGCGCGCGGTGGCAGATCTCGCTACGGTCGTATCCGACAGCTATCGCTATAATACCTTGACGGAAGCGAAGCCCGCCGAAGTCAAAGTCTTCTTCACGGAAGACAGCTACGTCACTTCTCTCATCATGCCTGCGCTGAACTGGAGTGATAAGGGCAGGGTAGAGAACGGATTCTATTATACCGAGGTCGAAGTCGGTAGCGAGCTCAGCAGCACCCAGTGGGTGAGTATCGCTCTGCCGCTTGCCGAGATCGAGCTCGTGGAGATCAAAGAGAAGAGCTATACCATTCGTGCTTACGACGAATTCCCCATCGATGAAGAGACGGGCAGACTCCTGAATGCGGACGGCAGCTACTTCACCTTGAGAGGTAAGGTGCAAGAGGGCAACGAGACCCTTGAGACGAGCGATCTGTACGTGCAGTTTGTGTCACTCCCGATCTGTACCTTCGACGGCAAGATTTATGGCGAAAACGGCGAAGAAATCACGGCGGTTGCGATCCGCGTGGGCAATGATCTGACCGACTATATCGATACGATAGACGGCGCACCGATCTATCTCACGATCAGCGTGGAGAAGCAGTACCTCATCGGCATCTATCCCGACAAGGAGCTCAGAGAGTACCTCGCGGGAAGCCTCGACGCTTACGCACTCTCCGATGAGACATTCCCCATCGAGGGCAAGGAGATTCGCGCCTACGTCAAGAAGAGAGACGCCGATAAGGAAGGCAGCTTCGTCTATCTCCCCGTCTATCACGTCGGCTATTATGCGACGGAGGACACCGAGCTTTCGACAGAGCTGTACGACCACGCTCCCTATCAGGGCGGCACCTACACGATGAAGGTCGAGCTCGGAGACGAAGCGCACGGCGTGCAGAGCTTGATTTATAGGGACGTCACCTTCGCGAATCGCACGATTCAGAGGATCGAAGAGATCCCCGCGGAGGATGGCGGCAACCTCAAGATCCCCGAAGGAAATACCCCGACACTCAGGGCGGATCCCTATCAGGATACCTTGCCGTCCGTCGTCAAAGTCAAGTACGTTGGCAAGGCGTACGATGCGGCGATGCCTGCGCTCCCGGTCAGCTACTATTATCGCGATAATAGCGGACACGCCGATAAGGATCGTGCCTTCGACGTCGTACTGGGTTACACGGGCGGCAGCTTCGATCTCGTCGCAGTCATCGGCTATGCCGACAAGGGCGGCGAGCAGGAGATCCCCTTCCGCTTGGAAGTCAAGCAGATGGCGGTCGACGGTACCGATTATATCCTCACCATCAATCCGCTTCGGAATCGTCTGATCCTTCCGGATTCGATCGATATCCGCTTCAAGAATGCGGGCACGCGCGCCTTCCCCTTGGATGACGAGCAGTGGGAGATCTTCCACGACGAGTCGACCGATACCTACCGCATCGAGAAGGTGCTCCGCTTGAAGAAGGTGGACGGCGGCTATCTCTTGCTTGAGGAAGGCGATCCCAACGTGGATCTCGAAGAGGACCTCTTGCTGGATTACGGCGAGTGGACGATCGTGCTCGCGAAGTCGGGTAGTTACTATCTCACGAACGGTGAGGATAGCTATCTCTTCACCGACGTCGTCACCGCGAAGAAGAAGGGGTACGTCCTGAATGAAGGCAAGAGCGGCTCCTACTTCGCTCTCGCAGAAGGCTTGACGATTGAGAACGGTAGGGTGATAAGAGTGGTCAACGGTTGGCGCTTCGACAGCGTGAAGATCACTCACCTCGGCGGCGTGTACTATGCGACCTATGCCTTCGAGAAGACGGAGGGAATCGGCGTGCAGACGGTGGACGTCCAAATCGACGTCCAGAAGAAGATCGTTGATACGACGAAACTCTCTTACGTCAATGAGAAGACAAGCGTCGGCAACCGTTTGGATATCCGTTCGTTGGAGACCATCACCGCAAACGTCGGCGAATACTTCGATCTGCCGAGAAGATTGTGGGTGACCTTCAAGGATGGTTCGAGTGCGGAGTATATCGTCGATTGGAAGTGCGTCTCGGACGGCGACGTCACCAAGGATGCGGGCACCTATCTCTTCCGCGCCGTGGTCTTCGAGCAGGAGATCGAGACCAAGGTCATCCTGACGGATAATGCCGTCGTGACCGATACCTTCATCGATACGCTGGTGGTCAAGAGGGGTGAACCCTTTACTCTGCCTTCCACCATCGAGCAGACGGTCTCCGGAAGGACGAAGAGCTATTCGATCACTTGGCGCACCGTGCCTTCTTACACGATGGCGGGAAGCTATCTCCTCATCGGTGAGATCTCGAACGGCACTGTCACCTGGACGAAGGAGCTGATGCTCTATATCTACAGCGATCACGTGACCTCGATCACCCAAGTCATGGGTAGCGAGGCGCTCGGTACCGCAGACGGCGTTCTCTACGCCACGGTGAAGGTGGGCACGATCCTCGAGCCCTCCGATCTCCCCGGTGTGAAGGTCAAGCTCTATAATGACGACGGCAATATCGTGGAGACGGGCGTGAACTGGTACTTCGTGGACGAGAACTACAAGGTGATCGGCACGATCGGAGTGAACGATCTCTCCAAGCTGGATACTTCGATCGCAGGGAAGATCTATCGATTGAAGGGCGTCATCAAGAATCACGACGGCGGGGATGTCTCCTACAAAGGAAAGACTCTCTATCTCACCATCGTGGTGGAGGATAACGTGAGCTTCACCGATTCCGATCTCATCACTTACGAGGAGAGCTACGAATTCGACTACAAGTCGACGCCGAGGATGGAAGAGCTCATCCTTATCAAACCGACGGCGGACATCGAGATCTCTCTCATTGAGTATCGTTCGGTGGATGCAAGCGGCAACGAGGGAGATCTCCTCTATCGCGTCGACCGCACGGGGATCTCGCCGATCGAGACGGGCAGCTTCCCCGAAGTGCCGGGCAAATACAGAGCGACCGTCCTCCTCTCCGGATACGGTAAGACCGAGCAGATCAAGGTCGATTATACGATCCTACCCAAGGAGATTTACAAAGAGGATATCTTGGCGATCGGTACGGTGCAGAGCACAGCGACCGATGCGCCGTATCTCATCACCTGCCGTACGAAGGACAATACCATCGAGCTGAAAGCGACTTACGTGAAGGAGAGCGACGGCTCGGCGGTCATCGCGCCGACCGAGGCGGGCATCTATATCGCGACGATTTATACCGACGATCCCTACTGCAAAGTGATGGAGGAGATCAAGGTGCGTCTCATTGTGAAAGGATCTGTCACCGTCGTCTTCAAGAAGACGGATGATAGCGTGCTCAGTCAAGTGAAGGTCGGCGAAGGGCTCTTCTTCGCCGATGGCGCGATCCCCGACCCGGAAGTACCGGCGGGGCAGGTTTTCAAGGGGTGGTACACCGTGAAGAATCCCACGGCGGACGCCGAGGCGTATGACCTCGCTCTGCCGATGAATGATACCGGCACCCTCAGCCTTTATGCGGTGCTCGTGGATGAGGTCCAAGTGAATTTCTTTGATTACAACGGCACGCCCTACACGCCGCAAACCGTCGGGAAGGGCATGGTGCTCGATCCTGAGAATATCCCCGTTCCGGTGGCGCCGGAAGGGAAGGTCTTCAAGGGATGGTTCACCTCGCTGACGCCGGAGGCAGAGGACGAACCTTACGACCTCACAAAACCGGTGGATGAGAGCGGACCGATCAATCTCTACGAAGTCTTTGAGGAGACAGAGAGTTGAAAAGAGATGAGAGAGATAGGTTAAAGGCGAAAGGGACAACGGCACGTGGATGCTTGGAAAGATATTTGAGGTAGCAACTATGACAAAGACGACAAGACGAACGATAATCAAAGCGGGAATTATATTGGCGGTGGCACTGATATTCCTATCGGTGCTCACCATCGTATCCTTCTCATTGGTGGGAGAAGAAACGGCGCATGCGGCAGGAGACATCGACTACGAGAAGTTGTCCTACGTGACGGTTTCCAATACCAACGTGAGGGCATTCTCGGCTTTGGGTCCAAAGATAAAAGCTACTTGGGCTCCGGACGAAATCGTGGATACCGAGAAGGAATTTATCTATCTTTTCTTTGCAAACAAAAAGAATGATGAGTACACCTTGGGCGCAAACTTCAAGATCGTGGATGACGGCGTGGATGCGGCAAATAATCTCATTGAGAGTGTATGGGCGTCAAAGACACCCGAACTGGAAGAGGGCGTGAAGATTCACGGTAACGGATATGTCATCTGGAATAATGCCGCGGTGGTCGACGCTTCTGCCACGAGCTCGGAGATCGGCGGATTGATCTCGGTGAATAAGGGTACGATCGATAACCTCGTCTATTATTTCAGCGGCAATCTCTACGTTACGATACACGTGAATACTGTGGATACCGTGATTGTGGGCGGTATGATCGCGAAGAACGAATCGAGCGGTAAGCTCATCAACTGTCGGATTGAGGTCGGCGGCGGCATCGTCACCGAGACCGATAAGGCAAATGCGACGAGCTATGTGGGCGGTCTGATCGGATACAACGAGGGTGATATCAAATACGACAGCAATAGCTACCTCAAGTTCTATACGAAAAAAGACCCCAAAACGCAAAAAGAAACCAGGTACAACCTCAACTTCGAAGAGGATTTCCCCGATGATTGCTTTTATAAGTACGAAAGCAAATCCAATGTCATCTGCAGCACGTCCGTCGAAACGTATTCCGACAGAGAAGGGGCAAGCAATACCGCGATCATGAATAACCTCTACGCGGGCGGCGTGGTGGGCTATATGTATTCGGGCTCTATCACGAACACGACGATCAAGTACACCGGAACCACCCAAGTCGCAGACCAGATTGGACTGTATGCGGAGGAGGGGCTTGTCGGAGACGCTTTGGGTATGATCAAGCAGATCCCTTTTGTCGGGGACAGTCTCGATACGAATACCAATTATAACGATGACGAATTCGTGCATCCCGCGGGCGGCATCGTCGGTCTCTTAGGAGATACCGGTAAACTGAATAACAATCAGATCACCCTCGATGGCAGCGTCCTCTCGTACGGTTTCGCAGGCTCGGGCGACGAAGCCTCCATCGCTGGCGGCGTGATCGGGCTCATGGAGAGCAGTTGCACGAGTAATGCCTCTATCAGCGGCAACTATATCAAGATCGGTTGCTCCCTCACGGCCTTCTGGGTCGAGAGTTTCTCTATCGTGAATGAGATCAAGAATTGGATCTCGGCTCGTACGACGAATATCTACATAGGTGCATTCGTGGGCAAATGCCTGAAAGGAGAGCATACAGCCCTCACCATGAATAATAACTTCCTCTATATCGATAAGGACAACGGCATCATAGAGGACGGCGCGGATTATGATTCTTCCGCTTACAATTGTAAAACAGGTCTGGTTTCCGGCAATACCGATTTCATTTCCTTCGTCGGCACGAATAACTGGCTCGCGCGCAAGCTTTCCGAGTGCAGCACCGGCAGAATGGCGGGAAATGAGACCAATGCCGGTGGATTCAAGCATCTCTGCGTCTTCGGAGACGGTGACGTGGAAGGCAAGGTGGAGAACGGCACGATCACCGTCGTCGCGAAGCCTTCGCATTCGCCTTTCCGGGGATATTGTTCCGATATGACCATCGCCTCCCCCAACTGGATCAGGGGAGAGGGCAATCAGATCACCAAGACCGTCAATCTGAATACGCAGGCGACAAGCGGTCTCCTTTTCGCCGTCTTTATCGACGAGGAGATCAAGAGTTCGGGTGAACTCACCCAGCTTGCCAATGATATCAACCTGATCAAGAAACCCGTGTGGGCGAAGCTGAATGATCCGGTGGATGGCGAGAATCGATTCACCTGCAGCGTCAATAACGGCGTCACCCTATCTTGGCTGAAGGTCAAGGTGGCGGAGGATATCTTGGTTTCCAAGGGCACGCCGGTCATCGAGGACTTCTATGGAAGCATCGACGGATCGGATGTCGATGAGGAAGGCAATCCCATCGTTCATTCCATCTCCTTTGCGGGTGGAACCCAGATCAGCCACGACTACGAGCAGGAAGACAGGACCGTGATGGCGACGGGTCTCTTTGGGACCATCAAGCCGGGCGCAAAGGTCTCCGATCTCAAGGTCATTTTCGGCGGTGCGATCAATGAAGTGGACGGCCTCGAGTACAAGGAGTACGACGGCGCCGGTGACGCGCTCTCCGCACAAGAGCACGTGAAAGTCGACAGAGATAACGACGGCAATTATCTGGATCAGAACGAAAGCGGCATCACGAGAGTCAAGACCCGCACCAAAAATAAGAACAGTTTCAATTTCGAGAGCATCATTTCCACTCTTCAAGAGGGGAGAGATAAGTGCCACGCCTATTTCCTGACGGGGAATGGATACAACGCCGACGCCGACTATAATCCCGGTTACCTCGAGATCGTCCCCTATTTCTGTGAGGTCGTGGTGGATGAGCACTATATCGGCATCTTGTCGGGTGTCAATGAAGGCACCATCTTGAATGTCGAGGTGGAGGGCACGAAGTCCTGTTCGGTGAAGTGCACGGCAAATAAAGTGTACTTCGGCACTGTTTGCGGACTGAATAAAGGCAGTGTCACGAACGTCGATGCGGCGATGCGCGGCAGAGCGCTTATGAAGGGCAGAGCGGAGATCTTCGCCGGCGGTATGTTCGGCGCCAATGAGCCCGCTTCCGGCGCTTCCTTCTCCGGCTTGAATGCCTACGTGGCGGGCGAGATCAAACTCGAGACCTCATTGGAATACTTCATCGCCACTTGGTACAAATACGAGAATGCCACCGTCGTGGAGCGTCCGGAAGATGATAAGATTTCGACGAGCGACCTTTCCTCTCCGTCGGGATATGAGGAAGTCGCTTACGACTATGAATATCGGACGCAAGAAAGCGGAGAGAATGCCACCACGAGCCTGGTGAAACTGTACGCTTTCTACGTGAAAGATCGCAAGGCTGTGGAGAGTGTAAAAATCAGCAATTACGATCCCACCCAAGCCGCGCAGGCACTCGGCGCGTTGGTCGGCTATCAGAAGAGCACCGGCACGGTGTATACGAATAGCGTCGCGGTCGCGGGGAATAACAGTAATTTCAATTCCGCCGTCTTCCAGACCGACGCCGACGCCGCTTCCGTCGGTTCGGTGATCGGATTCGTGAATAAAGAGTCGGGTAATACCGTGCCCACCTTCAATAACGTGTGGGCGGTCTTGTCGAGTGAAGAATTCGATGAGGACAATCCGAGAGAGTACGGCAGACTGATCCTCGGCAACGGCAGTTATTCCGACGTGACAAATGTGAATCGCGTCTACGTGGAGTACACCGTCGCTATCGCTACCATCAATCCCCTCGCTCCCAAGCCCATCACCTTCTCCCTCGAGCCCAAAGAGAATATGACCTTCTCCGGTTGGTACGATTACACGACGGGAGAGCGACAGGTCATCACCGAAGGTATGCTCGGGACGAATTACTCGCCGAATGTCGTCGCGAATAATCTCTATAAGGTGGAGCTCGTCAATCTTTTGATTACCGATCAAAAGGAATTGAAGAGAATCTCCGCTTCGACCAACGAAGGCAGAGGATACGAAGGGGTCGAGTTCTTCCTCGGTACCAATATCCTGCTGGATTCGAAATTCGTCCCGATCGGGACGGAAGCACATCCCTTCCTCGGTACCCTTACCGGTAATGGTCTCTCCATTACTGTTAATGGGGTCGATACCTTGAATGGCGGTACGCTCGCAGGGCTCTTTGGTTGTGTGGGCGAGAGCGGTACCGTGAAAAACCTCGAAGTCATCATTTCCGCGGATATCGGTAGCAGCAGTTACACGGCGGCGGGTGCTGTCGCGGCGATCAATTACGGTACCATCGGGCAGAACCGCTCCACTGCGAAGCTCTATGCGACGATCGGGAAAGATATTACCGCGAAGTACGTCGGCGGTCTCGTCGGCGTGAATTACGGCACGGTGCTGAATGCGGAGGCGACCTTCCTTGAGACAGGCGTGGTGTTCGCGAAGCATAACGGTGCTTCGTCGGTGGCGGCTTACGGCGGCGGTGCGATCGGACTGAACAAGTCGAATGCCACGGCGAAGAATATCATCGTTTCCTGCCGTGACGTCGATACGTTAGACTCTCCGATTAACTCCAATATGGAGACCTGCGCCCTCGGCGGTGTGATCGGTTACAATGAAGATACAGCCAAGGCATACAGCCTCGTATCCATCGTGAATGCCGGTAATGTCATCGGCGAGGACTTCGGCAGTTATGCTCTGGAAGGCGTTTATTTAGGCATGATCATCGGCTATAACGATTCGGATGACGTGGACGCGCTGTGGTGCTTGTATTTGGCGAAAGAGCAGACAGATAACTCTTCTTTCGGCGAACCCGTCGCCGTCTATCAGGGAGCGGACGAAGAGCCGAACGTCTCGGACTGCGTCGTTCTCCTGAGCGGTAAGAAGCATCTGACGGGAAATATCCTCATCCGCTACGGTTACGGCAGAGTCACGGCTTCCATCGCCGATCTTGCTTCGGGTGGAAAGGGTGGTCAGATCAGCTTCCTCTCGCAGGGGACGGAACAGGCGGATTTCTACGATTACGTCGCCTCCTTCGACAGCGGTGAACGCGTCACCGTGCAGGAGGGAAATATCGGCTATACCTTCTCCCCCACGATCGGTACGCACCGCGTGGAAAAAGGCGCTCCCGGCGAGCCCTCGACGGTCATCGATACCGCAGGACTTCAAGGTAAGGTGTATTTCGCCGGTTTCGCCTTTAGTACCATCGCTTCGCAAGATGATTATAAGAGTTTGGCGAAGATGGTAAATGACGAGGCGTATCAGCTCTACGTCAATTACAATATCAACGCTTCTTTCATCCTGAACGATGATTCTTCGGCGATTGGCAAGGACGCAGATCATCCTTTCAGCGGATCGATCAACGGTAACGGTTACACCGTGACCCTCGTGTCGGGTGTGGAGCATCCTTTCGTGGGTGTCCTCGGCAGAGCGGGCACTTCCACTTCCGAGATCAAGAACCTCCGCTTCAACGTGCAGCCCGGTGTCTTGATCGAAGAGACTTCGGAGACGAACGACCTGAAACGCGGCTTCTTGACCGACGTCAATAACGGTATCGTTTCCTCCCTCATCATGAACGTTCGCGGATATCTCTTCAATACGAAAGGATACGTCGGCGCCATCGCCGGTGAGAATAACGGCGAGATCCGTTCCACGACCTTCGTGATCGAGTACGCCAATTATCTCGGAGATAGCGGATTCGGTATGCTTTACGGCAAGACGGTGGGCGGACTCGCCGGACTGAATAACGGCAAGATCGGTTCCACCACCCCCAATTCCATCGACGTTACCTTCGCGAAGAACGTCCTCTATGACAGCAAACTGTACGGCGGCGTCCTCTACGGCACGAATGCGGCGGGCGGCATCGTCGGTGAAAACGGGAAGACGGGCGATATCTGTACGACTATCGTCACTTTGAACGGCGGTACAATCGTCGGTGATTATGCTTCCGCGCTCGTCGGTATCAATAAAGGAAATATCAGCGAAGCCTTCGTCTACCTCGGAAATAACGTCAAATACAGCGCCGCAACGGCATTCGGTACCGTCGCGGGTAAGAACCTCGGACTCATCGGTTCGGAAGAGACCGAGGAGGGGAGTCAGGACTATCCGGAGAAGGTAAAAGCCTTCGTGTATGCGTCTCCCTATTTCGGTGCGAAACTGACCTTCGACGAGGCGAAGGGTGTGGAAACCTCCGCGCTCTCCACCCTGAAGATCGGCGGTGCCGTCGGTGTGAATGATAAAGCAGGTACCGATACCGGCATCTTGAACGGCGTATTCATCGAACTGCACGCTTCTTTGATCGCTGCCACTTCCGCAGGCGGCGTCGCGGGTGAGAACAAAGGCCTTATCCGTAACGTGTCTCTCTCCTCTACTGAAAATGCTGCGATCAGCGCGGCATATTCGGGTGGTATCACCGCCAAGAACAGCGGCCGAATCCTTTTCGTGAATGGAACCTTGAAGGGCGCTGTGGGTAGCCAAACGGCAGATGTGGAGAAGGGCATCGTCACTTCGCAGAAGACGGGTGGATTTGTGGCGGAAATCATCTATACCGGCACGACTTACGATGGCAACAATAAGCTGGTCGGCGGCAGTGTGACGGACAGCGTTGTCACGCTGTACGGTGAGCTCTTCTGTGATCCTTCCACCGGTACGGCGGCACTTGCTGCCGCGGATATCCCCGTGGAGGACGAGCAGTTTGCTTACAATGCGTGGGTGCAGGTCAGCAACTCGGCTTCTCAGCCTGTCGGCGACCCGAGAACGGACGCAGGATTCAATGTCCTGCGTGTGCTCAACGATAACCTCCTCACCGTGGCATTTAACTACGAGAACCGCCGAATCACCTTCACCTCTTTGGCAATAGTGTTGAATTGGTATACCGATATCTCCACTTGGGGTGGGAAGGCTGACGGCACGACGACCTATACGCCGAATCTCAGTTCGGTCAATATGGACTATTACGCCTGCTATGACGATCTCCGTGTGACCAGCGCGACCGATCTCATCAAGGTCTCCAACCTTGTGAACAGTCACAGGTACTATCGGAATGTTCTCTTCAAGATGATGGGGAATATTAATCTCGACAACACCACGATTCTGCGCCCGATCGGTACCGAAGAGAGCCCCTTCAGCGGCATCTTCGATGGCGGATACTATAAGATCCAATTCCTGACGAACGGCGGTATCAGCGGTGTGGAGTATGCCGGTATCTTCGGCTATACCTCACCGGAGAGCGTGATCCGTAATCTGACGGTCAATATCAATGAAAATGTCTATATCGGCAGCGTGAGCAGCTATGAAGTCGCGGCGATGGTAGGACACTCGGAAGGCACCCTCTCTTCCGTCTTCGTGAGCCTCGCATCCAAGATCATTCATCACGCCTCCACGATGGAACGCACGGCGTATGCGGGCGCTTTCGCGGGCTACGTCGCGGATAGCTCCACCTTCGAGAACTGCTGGATCTCCATTCTGAATGATGCGGCGCCTTCTCCTGTCGGCAATATGTCGGGCACGAGCGCATACGGTTTGAACGTTATCGGCGTGCTCGGAGCGGGCTTGACCGATCTCGAATTCGACCTCAAAAATGATGAGAATTCCCGTGTTAAGTTCTTTGTCCCGACCAATAAAGGGGTGGATTTCGATAAGTTCGGCGATTGGTACTCCGATATCGGCAACGGCGTATTGATGAGCGAGGATCCCTCTTTCGTGCAAGGGTATGCCGCGGATAAGCAGAATAAGAATATCTATATCGTTCCCAATGCGGGATGCGAGGATGTTCGAGTGACTCTCTCCTTCATCGAGTTGACGATCAGCTCCAAGGAGGACTTCATCGAGTTTGCGAATAATATCAATACTTACGGCGATCAGGGCGCGCAGTTCACTCTGGAGGCGGATATCGAGGTTGAGTTCGATACCTGTCCCTCCGTCGGTACGGCGGACAGTCCTTTCACCGGTCGATTCGACGGCAAGGGACACACCATTACGGTCAAGAAAGATTTGATCAAGAGAGATTATGCCGGCGTCTTCGGCTATGTGGGCGAGAACGGCTTGGTGGAGAATCTCCGCATCGTGGCGGATCAGTCCAAGTTCGGCGATAAGTCCACCCTCTATTCGGGTATCGCGGTAGCCCTCCTGTACGGCACGATCCGAGACGTGGTCGTGGAAGTCAGTGACCACACGGTGGTCTATACAACGCAGGGCATTTCTTCCTATGGCGGTATCGTGGGTAGAGCGGGCAAGGCGCTCGTCAAAGATCCGGTGAGCGGTGTGATCACTTCGGGCATCTCCTATATGATCGATAACTGTTGGCTTGTCCTGTCGGAAGGCGCTACGGTCAGCAATCCGGTGGGCGAAGACGACTATTATCTGCAGTATCGCATCGATTGCGGCGAAGGCAGAGTGATGCGTCTCGTGGGCGAAGGCGCGCTGAAAGTGTCTTTCTCCGAGAATAGCGGCATCACCTTCGATGCGTCGGGTGAGGGCGACTTCTACGGCTTCATCGATGATAATAACAAAGTGGACGAAAAGGTCACCCCGAAGAGTGATGTGGGCTCGACCAAGAAGTGGACGGTGTATCCCATCGTCTACGTGAAGGCAACGGGGGTCTTTGACGAGAATCGGATCTACTATAATTCCAATGGAGATCGGATCGAGCACCCCATTTCGGAGGACTTCGGCACTTACTACACCATCGCACTGAAGGACAAGAACGGCGACGACGCAAGCAATTCGATGCTCTGCGTACATATCGATACCGTGATCCAGAACCAAGAAGATCTCGAGAAGCTCGCGGAGAACGTTCGCTTGGGCAGAAACTTCCGCGGCATCACCTACGAGCTCAAGAACGATATCGAGATTGACGGCACATATACCCCGATCGGCGGTGTCGTGACGGCGGCGGACGGCAGCTATTACGAGTGTGAATTCATCGGCGGATTCGACGGCAAGGGTTACACCGTGACCTTCACCGAGGAGAGCTTGATCGACGCTCGTTTCGCCGGACTCTTCGGCAAGGTCGGCGAGTACGCGAGAATCAAGAGTCTCACCGTCGTGGCGGAGGGAAGAATCGGCGTGGATACCGGCGACAATACCACGCGCTCACTATATGCGGGCGTTCTCGCGGGCTATGCGGCGGGCGGCACTTATAAAGACGTCTTGGTGGTTCTCGGCAGAAAAGCCAGCCTTTACGGAGCGACCAGCATCGGACGCACCTTCGGCTATCTCCCACGCGAAGCGAAGAACGTCGCGGAGAATTGCTGGGCGATCTCCTATAACAGCAAAGAAAATCGCAATCTGAATGCGAATGAGATGGATTATAACACTGCTTTCGATCCCGCCTCGGCAGCTCCCGAATCGGGCATCAATCAGGGCGGTGTGAATAACGTCTTGGTGGAAGCGGCGGGCGTCGTCACCGGCGATCTGTCGAATGAAGGCTTCGTCTTCTCCTATTCTTCCGCTTACGAATTGGAGCAGGGCGAGAGCCTCGTCGTGTATCGTTACAGAATGGAGGATTCCGTGCTGGTTTCCGAAGAGGGCGAGACCTCCTTCGTAGCAAGTAAGCTCGCCACGAGGAAGGGCTTCATCGTCAGCTTCCTGAATAAGAACATCTCGACCTTAAAGGATTTGAATCGTTTCGCGATGGCGGTGAACGACGGCTATGACCTCTACGGTTTGACCTTCGACCTGCAGAACGATATCGCTATCTCAGGGACCGATTTCAAGGCGATCGGTAACGAACGCTACGGCATGAACGGCACCTTCAACGGAAATGGAAATACAATCACCCTGACGGCAGGCACCTTAATCGGCGGCAGATACGCCGGTATCTTCGGGTCGGTCGCTTCGGACGGCGTCGTGATGAATCTCCGCCTCGTTCTCGCGGGTACCCTCGGACAGAATAACGTGGACGAAGGCGTCGTCGCGACGGGTGAAGTGAATGCCAAGTATGCGGGCGCGATCGCGTATAACGCGGGACAGTTAAAGAATATCGTCTGCATCTCCGAGGACGTCGAGCTGAAAGTCCTTTCCAGCATCTCGGGCGCCGCTTACGGACTGGTGATCGGACACGACGAGACCAACCTCGTCTCTAACGTGTGGGCGCTTGTGGACGCTTCCTCCTACGTGCCGAGCATCGGCTACGTGCGTGGCGGCGATTCGGGCGTGAACACGATGAAGATCATCGGTAAGGGCGTCGTGGATGCGGAGATGGTCTCTTATCTCGACGAGCACAGCGAGACCTCTTACAAGATCAAGTTCTATAATAAAACGACAGCGATTCCGGTCCTTGGATGGTATCGTTCCTTCGAGAAGAATCACCAGATCTCTTCCGCGATGATCGCAGGACTCGCGAACGGCGCAGAGGGTGAGCTCACCGCACCGGTGGATTCCTTCGGTGAGAACTTTGAAGTGGCGGTCATCAAGACGAATATCGAGAACGTGGAGGATTACGTCGCCTTCGCGCGCGACGTGAATATCGGCGGCTATACCTTCGAGACGGTGACCTTCACCCTGAGTCAAAACTTCACTTTCACCGAGGTGTCCTTCGTATCGGTCGGTACTTACGAGCATCCCTTCAAGGGCACCTTCCTCGGGAATGACAATACCATCACTTACAATACGTCGAATGCGAATAAGAGTATCGACGGTCTCTTTGGCAATAACTACGGCACGATCCGTGATCTGCGCTTCGTCGTGAATGGTATCGTCGGTGAGAATACGAGCGATACCGATCGAATCTACGGTGCGGTGGCGGCTGTGAACAGAGGTACCATCGAGAGGACTCTCGTGAATATCACTTCGACGGGTAAAGTTACCGGATACTCGGTCGGCGGCTTGGTCGGTAGCAACTACGGCACGATCACAGATTGTATCGCCATCGTACGCGGTGAGATCATCGGATCTTCGAATAAAGGTCGTACGGTCAACGTGGGCGGTCTCGTCGGTATCAACTACGGTACGATCGAAGGGACGGATAACTTCGATAATTGGAGTTCGAGCATCCTCCCGCAGGACACCAGAAACGGTGAAAGTTACGGCATGAGAGCGAACCTCTTCCTTTACGGAAAGGTGAGCGCAAAAGCCTTGACGACGGAGGATATCGCCAATGCCGGCGGCGTGGTGGGTAATAATGCTTCGGGCTCTCTCCTCCAGTACATGATCGGATACGTGATGAGTGGCGGCGTCGTGAAAGCGACTTCCGTCGCAGCGGAGAAATCCCGCGCCGGCGGTTTGGTCGGTTATACCGTTTCCTTCGTCAATTATAACGTGATCTTCACGCAGGGTGAGATCACCGCAGAGTGGGGCAGCGGTTTGGAGAAAGAGCCCTCTATCGCGGGTGGCGCGGTGGGCTATCTCAATAACGTGATCGCGATGAGTACTTGGCAGGTGACGACCAGCAATTCTCAAAAGGCGACGGGCAAGGGGAATAATTCCATCAATACCCTTATCGTCAAGGGCGGCGGCAAACTCAAGGTCGCGATCGATACCACGGCGCAGAACACCAGTATCCTCTTCACCGATATCACGGACGATGATGGTCCGGAGCTCAACGGCTGGTATCTCGCAGCTTCTTATTTGCGAGAGGGCGCAGAGACGCCGGAATGGAAGGCGACGGTCGCCGTGGAGAAAGATACGACGGGTAACGTCGGCGAAGGCGGCAGTACCTTCCTGCCTCTCAAGGGCCTCAGAAATAAGACGATCATCGCGATCTTCGTGAATACTCGAATCGCAAGCGTCTCAGATCTGGCGGATATGGCGGATTCGGTCAGCGCAGGACTCATCGGTAGCGTGGTCTTCACACTTGAAGAGGATATCGTGATCGATAAGGACCATCCGCTTCTAAGCATCATCGGCAATAGCGAGTGCTCCTTCAATAACACCTTTGACGGCGCTTACTATACGCAGGCGACGGGCGTCTTCGATTCCGAGAAAACCTACTATACGGTCAATGGCGTCAAGGTGGAGAATCCCACGCAAGAAGGGTTCGCGGCGGGTCAGTATTATCTGCTTAACTATCACACCATCACCTTCGGGAAGGGCGCCTTCGACACGGTCTGCAAATCCAATCGTGAAGTGGCTCTCTTCGGATATACCGGTGCGACGAGCGTCATCAAGAATATCAATATCGTCGTGCTCGGCGATGAGACGACTCCCTACGTCTACGGCGACGAATCTCTCGACCGTATGGCGATCCTCGTCGCCTATGCGAAAGGCTCGATCGATCGTGTCTCTCTGACGATCCAGAAGGGCGCGGAGATCAAGGGTAAGATCGTCGCCGGATTGGTGGCGTCCTTCGTGGCGGAAGACAAGAAGGTTTCGAACGTCAACTACACGCTGAACGGCAAGATCACCGCGAGTGCCGAGGATGAGTCCAATCTCATCGCGGCAGGCTTGATCGGCACGAGCAACGGCACTTTGGAGTGGATCGACGTTACGGTGGGATCGGACGCGGTGATTACCGCCGAAGGTGCTTCCGCAGCTTATGCCGCCACCGTCGTAAGCGAGAACTATAACACGATCGCTTTGACCTCCGTTTCCTTCGACGGCACAGTGGACGTCAAGGGCAAGATGTCCGCCTATTCGGGCATCGTCTCAGCCTTGAACCTCGGCACCATCGAGCGTGTGTACGTCACGGTCGGGTCGTCCGGTCGCTTTGCGGAGAAGGAGAGCGAATACGTCGAGCCGATTTCCGGCTCCTTGACGGGTAATAACATGAATCTCATCAAGGATTCTTTGGTCGTCGCGTCTGAGGCGAATTTCAGCGGAAAAGACAGTGCTGTCGGACAGAATAAAGTGGCGGCGACGTGGATCTCGAACGTGTGGGTCTATGCCGATATGGAGAATTTCTCACGAAATGAAAGCGTCAACTGCATCACTTACGACAGCGACAGCGGTTTCTCTCTGAGCTGTCCCGATGCCGCGGACGTCTTCGCGGGCAAGATCTCCTTTAAGGGATCGATCGAACCGGCAGAGCAGGCGATCGCACTCTTCGCGAACGTCATGAACGAAGAATCCAATGTGGGCGACGGCGCCGCGATTAAGAACGTGGAGTACGTCGGCACAGATCTCCGTTACGTCGCCTATAGCGCGACTGATGAAAATACCGAGAATGAAGTCGTCATTCCGAAGGCGATCGTCGGTGTGAAGATCTGTCTCCTCGCGAGAACGGAGATCGGCAGCGGCAGCGAGTTCGTCGCTTTCGCACAGGCGGTCAACAGCGATCGGTATGATTTGAGCGGCGTGACCTTCACCTTGACTTCGGATATCATCATCCCCGCGACGAGCGAGCTTCCGGGTGAAGTCTTCTCTTCCATCGATCTGCCGAGCGGCGTCATCTTGGAGGGCGGACATAAGGTCATCACGCTCAATGCGGATACCGATTTGGCATCTGTCGCACCCGGCGACGAGCAAGCGATTTTCTCCGCAAATGCGGGTACGATCCGTAATATCGGTTTGCACCTCACCTCTTCCGATAATGCCCTGTCTCTCGTGAATGAGAATGCGGCGACGGGAAGCATCGAGAATGCCGTCGTGTATCTCGAGAAGGGCGTGTCTTTGGCGAGCAAGAAATACTTCGCCGCAAAGGGAACGGGCAGTGTGGTAAATGGCTGGCTCGTCGTGCGGGATTATGATGCCGCTTCCTTCTCCTCGGTCCCCTATCCCGTGATCTTGATTAAGGGTGAAGGCGTCCTCGAGCAGGGCGGAAGCGACGGCTTGACCTTCACTGCGAAGGAAGAGAACGATCTCCTTTTCGTGGGATACTCGCTGTCGGGCGCCCTTATCGCGGGCATCGATTATACCTTCGATACCGCCGGGAAGACCGAGATGTATTACACCGCGGAATTCCTCTCCTTGTTCGTCGGCACGACGGAGCAGTTGAAGGCGATCAGCGAGGCGACCGCTCTCGGCTATAATGGCGCAGGCGACACCTTTACCCTCACGAGTGATCTGATCCTTTCGGAAGACCTCTTCGGGTACGACACCGCCTTCACGGGCAAGATCAACGGCGCGGGTCACACGATCAAAGCGACCGCCGCGGATAGCGCTCTCTTCGGGAAGTTCTCGGGTGAGCTTGTGCAGTTGCACATCGATCTCGCCGATCTCTTGTCCGGCGACGCGACCCTCTTCACCTCTACGGCAAGCGTCAAATTGACCCACGTGGTGATCACCGAGGAGAGATCGACCGTCCATCTCGGCGCGACCCTTGCTTCGGGATCTTCCGACGTGTGGATCGACAGCGGAAACGCCGCATTGAATAATAGCTTTAATGCGAGCGCATACTCTCTCCTTTATCGTACCGGCGAGGTCAGCTATTTGATCTCGGATAGCTTAGTCACCGTGACTGCGCTTGACAGCGAGGATCAGGTCTTTGCGGGTTGGTACGAAAACGGCGGGGTGTATGCGAGAGAGAAATCAACCGATTTGTACCTCCTCGGCGGTAAGAAGATTATGCTGAACTGCGTGAATCGTCTCTTCACCGAAGTCGGAGATATCGAGCAACTCGCCCTTGCGGTCACGAACGGATTCTCCTTTGCGGGAGAGACCTTCACGCTCTATGACGGTGAGATTGAAATCGATACCGCGATCCCGACGATCGGCACGGCGGCCAACCACTTCAAAGGCGCCATCGTGGGCGGCGGTAAGGATGCCAAGATCACCTTCTCATCTTCGCAGGTCAATCCCTTTATCCACACCTTGGAGGGAGAACTATCCGGCATCTTCTTCGACGTGAAGGGGAGCTATGCCGCGGGCGAGGCGTTCGTGATGAATCATTCGGGCACGATGCGCTCGGTAGCGATCTCGTTGAGCGGCGCGAACAATACCTTCGTCAAGGGAGGTACGGGCGACTACAATAATTGCTGGGTCATCACCGCAAGTGACTATACCATCCTTTCCGGCATCAACCAGATCTATGCCGACAAGGTGACGGTTACCGTCGAGATCGAGGACGGCACACTGAATTTCGGTTTCTCGCAGCTTGCGGGTACCTTCCTCTCCCTCTATGAGTTCGATCCGACGAAGTCGGGCTTGGCGATCGATCCGCCCGAGAACTTCGATACAAATTCGATGATGTACTATTCGCCCGAGTCTTACGAGTACGTGCTCGGCGGTGCGCGCGAAAGAGATGAAGTCAGATTTGCCGTGAAAGGTATTACCTCGATTTCCGATGAGCGTGAGTTCCTCTATCTCCTCTATCAAGCCAATGGCGACAAGCTCTTCGTCGATGCGGAAGGTGACGCGATGGAGATCACGATGCATGGTGACGAGAATGGTAATATCGAGCTTCGCGGAAACTATGAGATTAAGCTCCTTGCCGATCGCCTGATCTTCAATCTCTGCGGAAATGCCCTCATCTTGACCGAATCGGTCTTCCGCACGGTGAGCACGACTAAGCCGGGCAAGATCTGCAACGGTTCGATCTATATTCGGAGCGAAGACGGCGTCGGCGACGCGGGACTCGTCCTCGAGAACGTGACCCTCTTCTTGCAGAAGGATGGCATCGTCCTCCCGAGCTACGAGCTGATCGCGCCCGTCACCATCGTGACTTCGGATTCGACTGTGGTTCAGGTGCCTTCCTCGGGTACTTACGATTTCATCTATGCGCCGAGCGGCGCGACGGTTGTCGCTTCCTACGATGCGAATAACGGCTACAAAGTCACGCATGACGGATCCAATTCCGAAGCGAGCGGCTGGTACTTCATCCAGATCGAAGATGACGAGGACCACGACAATATCAAGTGGGCGAGATTCGCACCCAAGTATATTAGCAGCGAAGAGGACTTCAAACTCTTCGTCTATGCGAATAACCTCGATGCCGACAGACTGGCAGGGAAGACCATCTTCCTCGAGAAGGATATTTCCTTCGCTGTGACGACGGATCACATCCTCACGACCTTCAAAGGGATCTTTGACGGACAGGGCAAGACCATCACCCTGACGGGCGGTGAACTCTCCTCCGCCATCTTCTCCGTCGCGAGCGCCGGCAGCGTAAGGAAGCTCCGCTTGGTGATCGATTCCGCGGTGACTGTTGCGGATAAGGCGATCTCTTCGGACACCGGTGTCAAGCAGAACGTTGCGGTCGTCTATTACCTCGCGAACGAATTGGATGCCATCCATACCTCCTCGGACGCTTATGTCGTGAACGTATTCGGACAGGGCGAAATCGCCGTCACCTTCCAAAGCAACAGCGTGGTATTCACCGCGATCGAGACGAGAGTGGAAGGGAAGCGCGTTGCGCTTCGTAAGTGGGCGGATTCGAATAAGACCCTCATCGGTGAGGACAAGAAGCCCATCCTCACGAAGACGGCGACGGCGACGGCTCTCTGCGCTTACTTCGAGGAAGCTTACCACGTGGTCGTGATGGACCAGCAGGGTACGGTGATCGACTTCACGGGAAGCGGCGATTACTTCTTGGAAGATCTTTACGATAATCTGACGCCGAAGTCCATCCGCATCAGTTTGTCCTTTGAAGACGACCTCGCGGTGATCGGCAACGGCAAACTCTTCCTCGGCTTAGTCTTGAGCGGGACCTACGAGGGAGACTCCTTGACGCCCGTAGAGAACGAGCCCTTGGCATTTGATATCACTTGGAAAGAAGGGCACTACGATATCCTCTTGCAGGCGACCGTTCGCGATATCACGATGCCTTGGGCGTCGGAGACCTATGCCGCGAAGACTTTTGATTATGAGGACCTCCTCAGCGGACAATATAGGAAAGACTTTGAGGCGAATAATGCCTTGGCGACTGCCGTAGGCTATACCCTCGAGATTACCTACGAAAGGATGCAGGGCACGCCGCTCCTTGTGGAGGGCAAGCCCTATCATGCGGGCGAGTATCGCGTGATCATGACCTATAAAGACGGCGATCACGTCATGGGCGTGGCGTCTTGCGGTCTCGTGATCCATAAGGCGAAGCTCACGGTGAAACCGAACGTGAACAACAAGGTCTACGATGGCACCAAAGCCGCGACTGCCACTGGCACTCCCCTCTCTACCGGTTGGTTGAAGACGGATGCGCTCTACGTTGATATTGATATCGTGGGACTCTTCGTCTTCGAGGATGCCTATGCAGGCGTGGCGAAGAAAGTGTTCGTGCAGATCGACAAGATCGGTCTCGTCGCGAAGGGAACGCCGACCGAGGAGAAGTACAAGAACGTGTATTTGGACTACGAAGTGGTCATCGACGACGATTGCACTGCCACGATCTCTCGCAGGGAAGTGAAGATCGAGCTGGCGTCGCGTACCGTGGATTATTTGGAGCAGTTCGACTCGGGATTCGCCACCTTCGGTACGACTTACTATAACCTCTTCCGCACGAATATCGGCAAGGCGGCCTTCTTGAACAGCGTCGATGCGAATGCCTATAAGGCGATCGCCGAGAAGCTCTTGAAGGTTGAAGAAACGGGCGCGCTTGACGTGGGATATTATCGTATCTTCCTTGATGCCGACGCGCTGAAAAAGGAAGAGGATCCCCTCTTGCGTAACTATTCGATCTCCTTGCAAGGCTTGAACGGTGAACCATATCCCTACTATATCGTGCAGAAGTCTATCGTGAAGCTGATCTTCGACGACGGCGCCACCGTGTACGGCAGTGAGTTTGAGCCCACCTTCCATTGCTTTGAGGGTGTGGATAATGGCGTCACCTATCGCAAGGTGCAAGAAATGCCGGTGATCGAGGGCGTTACCTTCAAAGAGGTGCTCATCCCGACAGGCGCGGCGGAGACCTATGAGTTTACCTATCTCTTCTCCCTCTCTAACAAGAATTACACCGTGAGCACCACGGTGTACGAGTCGGTGGACGGTTTCTCGGTGCCTTGTCTGACCGGTAGCGTGAACGTGACTGTCGCTCCCAAGCCCGTGCAGGTCGAAGCGAGCGGCAATGAGAAGCTCTTCGGCGCCGAAGACGGCATCTTGAGAGGCAGGATCTACGGCAATGCTTCCTTGACGGAGGGACATACCCTTGTCGTTATGAGAGCAGAGGATGGCGAGAGCGTCAAAGAAGGCGGCTATCGCTTGACCTTCAAGGTCGTGGACGAAGAGGGTATGGACGTCACCTCCTATTACGACATCAAAGAGTCCAATAAGACCGGATATTTCCTCACGATTCAGCCGCGCACCGTTTCGGTCCGTTTGAATAAGCAGACGGTGAAATACGGTACCACGAGCGAAGCGATCATCGCGGCGATGAATATCACCGTGTCGGCGAAGGGCATGACCCTCCTCGAGCTCTGCCAAGCGCTCGGCGGCAGCAAGACGGAAGGTGATGTGGATCTCAAGAGCGATCTCGGCATCGACGTCTCCTTCGACCTGCCCGCGGAAGGCTATCTGCCGGTGGGGGTATACGATCCCGAGCCGATCATCAAACTCTCGGGTGAGGCAGCGAAGAATATCGCGATTGAGCTCATCGACGTCAGCGATTCCGTGACGGTCGTGGCGCGCTCGATCACGATCACCATTACGAATAACGCGAAAGGTACCTTCAGCGGCAAGAACGAATTCAATACGAACATCGCGAAATTGAAGAATTCCTACAACCTTGATTCGGAGGATTGGACGCTGGTAGAAGATGAAGGGCTGGAGATCGTCCCCGATTTCTATCTGGTCTCCGGCACCGGTATCAACGCCGGCACCTATAAGATCGACGCAGACTTCAAGCTCCTCTATGCGGACGGCACCGAAGAGACCGAAAACTTCTTGATTCAAGTCGTCCAAGGTACTTATACCGTCAATCCCAAGGCGGTGACGGTGCAGGCGGACGTCGGCTATTTCGACGAAGACGGCACCTTCAATTACGCCGAAGATAATACGATCTATTACGGCGACAGCAAGGCGGTGCTCTTCTTCTCCTCGACCGATCTCGGTGGCTTCGTCTCGATGAGCGGCACGAATAAAGAGGTGTCCGATCGCATCGCTTCCGAGCTGAGGATCGTCTATCTGAAGCTTGCGAGATATCTGCCTTATGAGCAGGTGAAGCCCTTGGCTACGAGCAGCAACTATAATGTGACCTTCAAGTGCGACGTGACCATCGCCGCCGTCGAGTTCACGATCAAGCTCTCCTCCGGCGAGAAAGCGGCGGGCGAGCCCGATCCCGAGATCAAGTGGGAGCTCATCGCGAAAGACGCCGCGACGGGTGAAGTGATCGAGAATTATCTCGAGAACGTCGCTCCCGGCACCTTCGATATCACCGTTACCGCGGACAGGACGGAGGGCGAAACGCTCGGCACCTACGTCTACTCGAACGTCAGAGTGAATATCGTGAATAAAGCGCTCGGCGCCTCCTTGATGGATGAAGTCACCGAAACGGGTAGGACTTTCGCGGAGTACGGATACGTCGAAGTGGATGAGCCCGAATCCCTCGAACTCGTGATCAAGAAACCGACCGGTAAGAGCAAAGTGACGGAGTACCTGATCTACGGGTTCTCGATCGCGGGCATTGCCGGACTCGTGGTCTTCCTCGTGATCTTCCTCCCGAAGATCCTCAAGAAGCGGAAGCTGAAGAAAGCCAATCTCGAAGAAGAGGAAGAGCTCGCCGAGAAGATGGCGCAGTCGGAAGGTGAAGGAGACTCTTCGGAAGGCAAGGATGCCGAAGAAGAGGGGAAGGAGAGCACGGAAGAGGATGCGCCCGAATCGAAAGAAGACGATCAAGCGGAAGCCCCCGCGGAGAGTGAAATCTCCGACGAAGCGCCTATAGCGGAGGAGCCTGTGAGCGAAGAAGTCCCGGATGAAGCGCCTATAGCGGAGGAGCCTGTGAGCGAAGAAGTCCCGGATGAAGCGCCCAACGAGGAATCCTTGAGCGAGAGTTCGACCGATGATCTCTTCTCCGACACGCAACCGGAAGAGGATAATCAATAAACGCAAAAAAAGGAGGCAACTATGAAGAAAAGATTCAAGCTATCATCAAGCGACATCGCGACGGCGGCGATTTTTCTGTCTTTCATTCTCATCTTCGTGCTGGTCCCGATGCCCAATCCGGCAGGGCTCAGCATGGCTTTCATTCCGCTGATCGCCGTGATCCTCGCTTGTGACGTCAAGGGGCTCGGCATGGGATTGTTCACGGGCTTGTCGTTCGGCATCGCATCTTTGATCAATTCCTATCTGCATCCGACCCTTTTGGCACCGATCTTTCACAATCCGATGGTTTCGGTCGTGCCTCGTATCATCATCCCCATTTCGGCGTACTTCGCGTTCAAAGGGGTGAAGTGGCTTTTCCGCAAACGGAGCGCGGATGCGAGCACCTATCTTGCATCCATCACCTCTTCTGTGGCTGGCGTCTGCACCAATACGGGATTGGTCCTCGCGATGATGGCGGCATTCGAGCTTGGACACGTTTATGGGAATACGAAGATTGACGCGGCATTTTTCGGAGGACTGCTCGGGCTGAATTTTCTGATCGAGATCGTGATCTGCACTCTCGTCACGCCGATGGTCGCGACGGCGCTCAGAATCGCGCTTCGCATCGATAAGAAAGGGCGTAAACCTTTGCCGAAGGAGGCGCTTCCCGAAGAGGAAGCGCTCTCCTCGCAAGAGTCGTCTGAATCCGCTTCTACGGTAGAGGAAAATTCCGAAATAACCGACGATTTCAAAAAATAAGTTTCATTTGCAAAAAAAGCGCTTGCATTTTATTTTGTGTAGTGATATGCTATAAAAGCCTAATTATAATCGGGTAGTATTTTCTTCTTATGCCTATGGGTCATTTTGGGGATACTTCCACCGTTATAATATGAGTAAAAAGGGTGACAAACCCGCCGGAGGAATCATTGAAATCGAGATATCTTGAGATCGAGAAGCTCTTCTTGTCCAAATACGGTACTCCCTCCGACGCGTCGAGAGGTCGTGAGGTGCCGATCCCGCCGTGTCCTTTGCGCACGGATTTTCAGCGTGACAGAGATCGCATCATCCACAGCAAGGCGTTCCGCCGCCTGAAGCATAAGACGCAGGTCTTCATCTCTCCCGAAGGAGACCACTATAGGACCCGTTTGACCCACACTCTTGAAGTCACGCAGATCGCGCGCACGATTGCGACCGGTCTCTGCCTGAATCCCGATCTCACCGAGGCGATCGCTCTCGGGCACGACGTGGGGCACACTCCCTTCGGTCATGCGGGCGAGGAGGTCTTCTCCCGTTTGCTTGGCAGACCTTTCCGTCACAATGAGCAGAGCCGCCGCGTGGTGGAGCGCTTAGAGAATGACGGCAAGGGACTGAACCTCACTTGGGAAGTCAGAGACGGCATCGAGAATCACAAGCTCTCTCTCCATCCCGCGACCCTTGAAGGGAAGGTGGTGAGTTACAGCGATCGCATCGCCTATATCAATCACGACATTGACGACGCCGTGATGGCGGGTGTGATCACCGAGGATATGATCCCCAAGGAGTGCGTGGAGGTGCTCGGCTATACCAAGAGCGCCCGCGTGAATACCCTTGTGCTTGATATGGTGAATTACAGTTACGACAAGCCGCAGGTCTCTCTCTCGCCCGACGTGCAGAATGCGCTTGATAAGCTCTATGCCTTTATGAATGAGAAGGTCTATGCCTATCACGCCGCCAAAGGAGAAGAGAAGAAGGCGAAGAAGCTCCTCGAGACGCTGTACTTCTACTTCCTCGAGAACTTTGATGAAGTGCCCGATCCTTATCACCGTATGGCGGAGGAGAACGGGAAAGAGACTTCGGTCTGCGACTATCTCGCGAGCATGACCGATCGCTATGCGGTCGCCACCTACGAATCCCTCTTCATACCTAACGACTGGAGATAGTATGCAGATCAAGGGCATGGACGGGAACTTCATAGAAGAGCTGAAATCGCGTTCGGATATCGTGGACGTCGTCTCTTCTTACGTCCCGAGCCTCAATAAAAAGGGGAGCAAATACTGGGGAAACTGTCCCTTTCATCACGAGAAGACGCCGTCCTTCACGGTGGATCGCGAGCAAGGATATTACAAGTGCTTCGGCTGCGGCAAGGGAGGAGACGTCATCACCTTCGTGATGGAAGCGGAAGGGATGACCTTCGGCGAAGCGATCAAGCTCCTCGCGGATCGAGCGCATATGGAGGTCCCCATATTCGTTCGCTCGGATAACGGCGAGTTCAAGGAGCTCAAGGAGCGATTGACCGCTCTCCTGCGCGACGCCGCTCGCATCTATCACGCCAATCTCGCGAAGCCTGCTGCTTCCGCCGCACGCGCTTATATCGAGAAGAGGGGGATCACCCCCGCGTCGGTCAGGAAGTTCGGGCTTGGCTATGCGGACGGCTACACCGATATCATCAGCGAGCTCTCCGCTCTCGGCTATAAACGGGAAGAGATGCTGAAAGCGGGCGTTATACAGGAGAGAGAAGGGAAGTTCTTCGACGCGATGGCGAATCGTCTCGTCTTCCCGATCATCGACGCCTTCGGCAAGGTCATCGCTTTCGGCGGGCGGGTGCTCGGCAAGACCGACTTTGCCAAGTATAAGAATACCGACAATACCGTCATCTTCGTGAAGAATAAGAATTTGTACGGTTTGAACTATATCAAGAAGCTCCGCATGAAGACCAAGGTCAGCGACCTCATCATGGTGGAGGGATATATGGATACTCTCGCGCTCGTGCAGGCGGGCGTCGAGAACGTCGTGGCGAGCATGGGCACCTCTCTCACCGAAGAGCAGGCGAAGCTCGCGCGTCGCTACGTCGAGGACATCTATATCTGCTACGACGGGGACTCTGCCGGGCAGAACGCCACTTTGCGCGGACTGGATATCCTGAAGCGTCACGGCTTGAAAGTCAGGGTCATCTCTCTGCCGAACGGCGAGGATCCGGACGAGATTATCAAGCGGGCGGGCGTGCAGGAATTTCTGAAGTATAAAGATGCCGCCGTCGAGCTCACCGAGTACAAGCTCCTGAGACTGAAAGAGGCGCACGATTTCACCACGCCTTTCGGTCGGGCGTCCTATGCGAAAGAGGCGGCGAAACTCATCTCCGAACTGCCGAGTGAGGTGGAGCGTGAGATCTATGAGGAGTACGTCGCGAAGCTCACCGGATTGGATAAAGGTGTGATCAAGTCGGAGATCGGCGTTATCCTTTCGGGTAAGGTGAAGGAAGGGATCGTCCTCACCGCAGGGGTGGAAGCGATCGAGGCGAACGTGCAAGCCGCGCGTTTTGTATTGCATCGCTGCGTGATGGGACTGGAGAAATGGGAGAATTATGCCGATCTGATGCCGACGGAGGATCTCCGCAAGGCAGCGGATTACATAAACGAGTGTCACCTCGCGGGTAAGGTGCCCGACGTGGGAACGCTCTATCACGTCACAACGGAAAAAGAAGCGAATGAGATCATTGATTTCGACGCGAAAAGGTACATGGGATCGGAAGAAGCCGCTTACAAGGACTGCTTGCACCTCTTAAAGAAAGAGTTTGCGAAGAGTCGGATCGCGGAATTGAATGAAAGATACAGATTGTGTACCACCGACGAAGAACGCAGTGAGATCATGCGTAAGATCGCCGCTACAGAAGCAGAATACAGGAGGCAATATGGAAAATAACGAGAACCAAAACACCTTGAATGCCGCCATCGAGAAGATCATCGAGGCGTTTAAGGCGAAGGGAAGTATCCCCGAAGAGGATCTGGTCGTTCGCTTGCAGAAGCTGGATATCAATTCGGACGATATCGAGCGCGCGTATGCCGAGATCGAGAATGCGGGTATCAAGATCACCGCGTCCGACGCGGAGGAAGCGATCAAACCCGATGCGATCAATAAGATGCTCTCCGACGTCAGCGTGGACGACGCCGTGAAGCTCTATTTGCGCGATATCGGTAAGTACGCTCTCCTCTCTGCAGAGGAAGAGATTGAGCTCGCGAAGCGCACGGCGGAAGGGGACGAAGCGGCGAAGAAGAAGCTCGCGGAAGCGAACCTTCGCTTGGTCGTGAATATCGCGAAGAAGTATATCTCACGCGGTATGTCCTTCCTCGATCTCATCCAAGAGGGGAATCAAGGATTGCTCAAAGCCGTCGAGAAGTTCGACTATACCAAAGGATTCAAGTTCAGTACTTATGCGACTTGGTGGATCCGTCAGGCGATCACTCGTGCGATAGCCGATCAGGCGCGCACCATCCGCCTTCCGGTCCACATGGTGGAGACCATCAATAAGACTGCCCGCACGGTGCGCAATCTGACCCAACAGCTCGGTCGTGATCCTTCCGAAGAGGAGATCGCCGAAGAACTCGGCATCACGGTGGAGAAGGTGAGAGAGATTCTGCGTACGGCGCAGGATCCCGTATCGCTCGAGACCCCGATCGGCGAGGAGGAGGACAGCCACCTCGGCGACTTCATCGAGGACACCACCGCTGCCCAGCCGGCAGAGAAAGCGGAGCAGAGCATGGTCCGTGAGCAGCTCTTTCAGGTGCTCGCTACCTTGACCCCCCGTGAGGAGAAGGTCATTCGTATGCGTTACGGACTGGACGATAACAGACAGCGCACCTTGGAGGAGGTCGGACAAGCGTTCGGCGTCACGAGAGAGCGTATCAGACAGATCGAAGCGAAGGCGCTCAGAAAACTGCGCCATCCCAAGAGAAAGGACAAGCTTCGCGGCTGTATCGACAAATGAGAAAAAAGCTCGGCGCCAGACTGGAGACAGTCCTCTCTTTGATTGACGGAGGGGTGAGGCTCTGCGACGTCGGGACCGATCACGGGATGCTTCCCGTCGCGGCACTTCTCACCGAGCAGGCGAAGAGTGCCGTCGCGACGGATATCAGCGGCAAGAGCTTAAAGAAAGCCGCGATTCTCGCGGAGAAAGAGGGTGTGCCTCTCGTCTGTAGAGAAGGAGACGGTCTCGCTCCCTTGAAAGAGGGAGAAGCGGACGTCGTCGTCATCGCGGGTATGGGCGGACAGGAGATCATTCGGATCCTGAAAGAGTCCGATCTCCCGATCTCGCGCTTCATCTTGGTACCACACACCCACGCGTCGGAGGTGAGGAAGTATCTTAAAGAGAGAAACTATCTCATCACGCACGACGTCGCGGTGAAAGAGAGAGATCATTTCTATTTCGTGATCGAGGCGGACTGCACCGCTCCTTGGCAAGAGCACAGTCTGTATTTCGGAAGGGAAGGAAAGGATTTTACAGAGTACAGAGCGGCGCGACTCGAGAAGATCGATCGCCTGCTTTCAGTCAAGCAAGACCCCTCGCTGGAGGAGGAAAAGGAGGAACTACTCAATGCCGACCGTGCTTGAAGTCGCCAAGATCTTGAATGAGGCTTTCCCCGCGGAGGACGCACTCTCCTACGATAACGTGGGATTCCTCGTGGGGCGGAAAGAGAAGCCCGTAAAGAAGATTCTCGTCGCGCTTGACGTCACGAGGGAAGTCATTGAGGAAGGTAAGGCGCTCGGCGTGGATCTCATCCTGTCGCATCACCCCGTGATCTTCCGCGAGAGAAAGAAGATTACCGACGAGAGCTATACCGGCGTTATCCTGCTTGACCTCATCGAGAGCGGGATCGCGTCGATTGCGCTGCATACCAATTACGATCGTGGCGCGGCGGGCAATAACGAACAGCTTGCCCTTCGTCTCGGCGCGAAAGAATACGAGATCATCGAGGAAGGCTTCGCCACCGTCTTCGAGACGGAGGCGACCCCCTTCGAAGTTTTCGCTTCTCGCGTGAAAAGCATCCTCGGAGACAGCGTGATCCGCACGATCGGCGGCGGGGTGGTCAGGAAGGTGATCGCCTCTTGCGGCGCGGGGATCGGAGAAGAGATGATTCTCAGAGCCAAGGAAGAGGACGCAGTCATCGTCACGGCTGACGTCAAGCACAATTATGCCGTTATGGCGCGCGACCTCGGCGTGCGCTTGGTGGAGGCTACCCACCATGCAAGCGAATGGGGGTTCGTTGAAGATATCATGAAATATTCGGAGGGGAAGCTTCAAGACGTGGAGCTTATCCCCAGCCGAAGGAATATCAATCCTTACGATGCGTCGTAAGGGAAGGAGCAGGAAATGGAATTATCCGCAATGTTGAACTATCAGAAACTGGATATGTCGCTGATGAAGCTCGAGAACGAGCTGATGCAGAGCGACATCGCACGCGAGTATGCCGCCAATAAGCATACCCTCGCGGTCGCGCAGGAACAAGTCGTGAAGCAGAATCGCGACGCAGGCGAAATGACCAAGCAGATGGAGGCGCTCATCGCAGAATACGATGCGCTCGAAAAGGAGCTCAAAGAGGCGGAGGACGCCGTCCCCGACGTGCAGGACGTCAACGGTGCGGACTTCTTCATCCGTAACGTGCAGAAGCTCATCAGCCAGCTTAAGAATCTCTCTCAGGAAATCAGCAAGATGAGCGCTCGTATCGTGGAGCTCAATCAGGCGCACACTTCCACGATGGCGGCGGGCAAGGAAGCCTCTAAAAAGTGGTCCGCTTGCAAGGCGTCTTACGAAGCGGAGAAGGCGAAATTCCGTCCTGCGGCGCTCGAACTGCAGGAGAAGATCGCAGAAGCGGAGAAGCAGTGCTCGGTAGAGTTCGTCGAAGTGTATAAGCGTCTGCGCAAACAAAAGAAAATCCCCGTGGTCGTGCCCTTAATGGATGGGCGCTCTTGCGGTGGTTGTTTCATGGAGCTCGCGGGAGATACCATCGTGAAGCTCACGGAGCAACCCTTTATCGAGTGTCCCGACTGCGGACGCATCCTGTATCGGATGCAATAATCGGAGGTAATACATATGAATCATTTGATAAGTGGCGCAATCAATGCCGGTGAAATCGTAGCGTTCGTTCTGTATTTCGTACTGGTGATCGGCATAGGCATTTTCTTCTTCATCAAGGGGAAAAGCGAAGTCGGCGAGAAGGGCTTCTTCCTCGGCGGCAGGAAGATGAACGGATTGGTCTCCGCGCTCAGCGCGGGCGCTTCCGATATGAGCGCGTGGGTGCTGATGGGGCTTCCCGGTGCGATCTACGCCGCAGGTCTCGGTCAGGTCTGGATCTCGATCGGTCTTGCGATCGGCACGGTCTTAGCTTGGATCTTTGTGGCTCCTCGCTTGAGAAGATATTCCATCCTCGCAAACGACAGCATCACGATCCCGCAGTATTTGACGAATCGTTTCAAGAGTAAGAGCAAGACCTTGCAGGTGGTCTCCGCCGTGATCTTCATGGTGGTGTATTGCGTGTACGGCGCGGCGAGTATCAGCGCTTGCGGCGATCTCTTCCACTTCCTTTTCGGACTGGATCAGCGCATCGCGATGACGATCAGTACCATTATCATTATCGCCTATCTCTTCCTCGGCGGATTCAACGCCGTATGTTGGACGGACTTCTTCCAAGGGATGATCATGCTCGTGGCGTTGATGCTGACCCCCATCGTGGCGGCGGCGGTGCTGGACGTCCCGACGGCGGCGACGAGCGTCCTTCCCGCGAACTTCTACAATTTCCTTGCTTCGGGTCGTTTCGATTGGCTCAGCGTGGCGACCATATTGACCGGTCTCGGCTGGGGCCTCGGCTATTTCGGGATGCCGCACATCATCGTGCGTTATATCTCGATCAAGTCGGAGAATGAGATGAAGAAATCAAGGATCATCGGCAGCACTTGGACCATCTTGATCCTCGCGATGGCGACCGTGGTCGCGCTCGTGGGCAGGAAGTTCCTCGGCGACGCCCTCGTGGAGAGCGGCAAACAGCAGATCTTTATCGTGCTCGTGCGCAACTCCTTCGCCGTGGTTCCTTTCATCGGCGGACTCGTGATCACCGCGATCCTCGCCGCTTCGATGAGCACGGCGGATTCTCAGCTTTTGGCGTCTTCTTCCGCCTTTGCTTCGGACGTGTACAAGACCTCCATCCGCAAAGAAGCCTCGGATAAAGAGATCCTCTGGGTGGGCAGAATCGTGGTCGTCGTGCTCTCTCTCCTCGCTTTTCTCATCGCGATGCTGGGTGCGGGAGACACCCCCATCGTGCCGGCATTCAGCACCATCATGGGCTTGGTTTCGGCGGCATGGGGCGCATTCGGCGCGGCGTTCGGACCGGTCATCCTTCTCTCCCTCTATCATCGCGGAATGAATTATAAGGGAGCGACTGCGGGCATCATCGTCGGCTTCGTCGTGGACATCTTGTGGATGATCCTCTTCAATATGGAGTATTACGGCATGAAGAGCGTGATCTATAATACCAATCTGTATGAGATCATTCCCGGATTCATCGCGGGCTTGGCTACGACCTTCGCGGTCAGCTACTTCACCGAGAAACCCTCTGATGAAGTCACCTCTCTCTTCGATAAAGTGGCGAATGCCAAGAGCGTCGAAGTGGGAGAGGACGGCGTGCCTGTCGTGACCGAGAAATAACAGTATACGATCATAGTAAAAGAATCCACCGGCGACGGTGGATTCTTTTCGTAATATCGAAAAAGGGTGAAAGATTATCGATCGGCGAGGCGCTCCACGAGGAAGGGGATCGCTTGCTCGAACTTGACGCCGTACCAATGTTCTTCGCGGTCGGGCAGGGTGGCTTGGATCGCTTTCACGGTGAAGTCCACCGCGAGATCCGCCGCCTCTTCGAGGGTGAGTCCATTGAGGAGTCCGCCGACGAAGGAGGACGCATAGACGTCGCCAGTGCCGTGGAAAGAGCCTTGAATGCGTTTCTCGAAATAGTAGTGGACGGTGTCTTTATCCTTGTCGTATGCGGCGACGCCGAGCTTCTCGGGATCGAAGGAGACCCCCGTCAGCACCACGGCTCCTCCATTCAGTTCGGAGAGCCTCCGCACCAATCTTTCGATATCCTTCTTCTCGTATTCGGTGCCGAGGTAGGGCTCACGGAGTAGGTAAGAGGCTTCGGTAAGGTTGGGAAGGATCACGTCCGCGCCTTTAAGGAAAGACGCCATCTCCGCGGCGAAAGATTCGTCAAAGCCGACGTAGAGCTTCCCATTGTCACCCATCACGGGGTCGACGACGAAGAGGGAGTCCTCTTTCGCGTTGTTATTGACGATATCGCGGATATAGGAGAGCTGTTTTTTGCTCCCTACGTAGCCGGTATAGAAGGCGTCGAAGGTGATCCCCTCTTTTCGCCAGTGCGCGCCGATCGACGGGATGTCTTCCGTGAGATCCCGAAAGGTGTATCCGGTGAATCCTCCCGTGTGGGTGGAGAGGACGGCGGAGGGTAGGATCGCCGTCTCGATCCCCATCGCGGAAAGGATGGGCAGAGCGACGGTCAGGGAACACTGTCCGTAGCAAGATACGTCTTGAATGGTCAATATCTTATGGTCGTGCATGGTCACCTCCCAAAGGGGAATGATTATTCTTCTTGCGCATTCTCCGTCGACCCTGTGGGTTCGGAGGGGTTGTCGCTTGGATCGGTAGGTTCTGCGATATTATCACCGCTCGGATCGGCGGGTTCGGGATTCGGGTCCGTTTGCGGCTCTGTCGGAGTCTCGGTTTTCGGCTCTGTCGTGCTGCCTTGCGGGAAGAGCAGGGCGCGGATCTCCGCTCCCGAAAGTGTGCTCTCGCTGTCAAGATAGTAGCTGCCGCCGATCGCGCGAATGGTCAGTTGTGCACCCTCGATATAGGGGAGGTCTAGGGAAGAGAGGGTGGTATGGATCTTGTCCTTGCCGTAGGTGACGAGGTAGATGGTCGAGCCTTCCGCGATCTCCCAATTGACGGTCATGGTCTTGTCTTTTATGCTGAGCTCCGGCTCGGGCGCTTCCAGCGTGAGATAGCGGATGTAGCTCGTCATCACGGCGTTGCTCCCCGCGTAGTACTTGTTATCGCTCTCCGCGACGACTTCGATGATGTGTACGCCGCCCTCTTTCGTGTCTTCCGAGATGTCCACGGTGAGTTCATTCTCTTTGGTCTTGTGCTCGTTGCCGTCGATCGTGTAGCGATAGGAATTCGCATGATTGACCTCGGAGATGATAAGGCTCACCTTGCCGTCCTCTTCGGAGACATTGACGGTGGGGTCGCCGAGCTTTGCGGAGAAGGAGAAGGTGACGGATTTCGCCTCGCTGTCGAGATAGCAGGGATCGTCGGGTGCCGACGCGATGACCGAGACGGTCTGCTCACCGGGGATCAGCTCTTCCAAACGGATCTCGGTGACGTGCGATCCCGCCGTGATCTTGACAGGATCTTTCTCGACGTCATTCACCGTGTAGCGGATCTCGGTCGCGCCGATAACTTCGGATACGCGGAGGATGAAGTCGCCATTCTCTTCCACGACGGTGATCTTCTTGGGAGCAGCAAGGGTGGTCACGTGGTAATAGTTGCCGACGTTTACGATCTTTTCCGCCGAAGCGCCCTCGTAGAGGTAGACTTCTTGGGCGTCCGAAAGGAGGGTGACTTTGCCGCTCTTGAGGTGGACTGTACTGCCGCCCGTGATCTCTCTCACTTCGCCGTTTAGGGTCAGGGAAGAGGTCGTCGAAAGCTTGAAGGTGCCTGCCGCGCGCCCGGAATAAGCGATCTTCGCCACGTTGAATTCATGGACGCCATCCGCTTGGGGCATCTCGCTCTCAAGGGTTAAGTTGGAGCAGGTGATACTGCTTTCCGCCGTGTCCAAATCGGCGAGAAGGGTCACGCCCTTCGTACCGGTGAGAGTAAAACTCTTTGCGACGATTTTGCCGCCCTTTTTGTATTCGCCTTTGGTCTTATAGCCGATCGAGAGGTCCTCGTTCACGGGGATGGAGAGTGCGCCCTTGACCGTCAAGGTGTGTTCGTTCAGATCGAGATTCACCGTGCGAGGCATCTTGAGATCGCCGTCGAGGGTGACGTCCTTTTTCAGGACGAGAGTGGTGATCCGCTCTTTCGCCATGGCTTTCTGCACGTTTGCTTCGGAATGGATGAAGGCGAGATGACGGGTCGCGATGAAGTGTCCCGCGGTCAATCCGCCCGCGACGAGCAAGAGAAGAATGGCGATGATAAAGAGGCGAAGGTGTCTCTTGAAGAAGGAACCGCCGTACTTACGCGGCTTCTCTTTCTTTGCGGGCTGTTCTTCTGAGGAAAGGTCGACTTGGGGTTCTTCCCGATTCGCCTCCGCTTCTTCCTCAGAAGGTGCTGCGAAAGGGTCGCTGTGTTCCTCCGATTCGATGGTATCCTCTTCCATCTTTAAGGGGATGTCCGCACTCCCGTCCGACAGGGTGACGAGGTCGGGAGAGATTCCTTCCTCCTCCTTTACGGTGCTCTCGCTCGAAAGAAGTCTGTCGATCAAATGGAAGCCTTCCGACTCGAAGATGCCGGTGCTCTTCGCGGTCTCTTCGTTATAGGTCGTGACGCCGCTCTCTTGCTCCGAGTCACTGCGATAGATGAGATAGGGGATGGGATCCGAGGTGTGCGTGCGCAGGGAGAGGGGAGTGGGATGGTCGGGGCAGACGAGGACGTGGAAATCTTCGCCGCTCTCACGGAGATAAGAAAGGACCGGTCCGACGATCTTCTCATCGATCTGCTCGATGGAGGAGATCTTGTCCGTCAGACTCCCTTGATGGCCCGATTCGTCGGGCGCTTCCACGTGGATGTAGACGTAATCCACTTCCTTCAAGGCGTCGATCGCCGCTCTCCCTTTTGCGGCGAAGTCGGTATTGATATTGCCTGTGGCGCCCTCCACGTCGATGACCTTCATGTTCGCGCCTTTGCCGATTCCTTTCAGGAGGTCGACCGCGCTGATCACCGCGCCGGAGATGCCGTTCTTTTCTTGGAAATCGGGGATATTGGGCTTGGTGCCTTCCCCCCAAAGCCAGATGGAATTGGCGGGATTCTTCCCTTCGGCGATCCGTTTGAGGTTGATCGGATGATCCTTCAAGAGATCGTAGGACTTCTTCTGCAAGTCAAGGAAGAGATCGCCGAGCTTGCCTGAAGGGAGGTGCCTTTTGATGCGCTTGCCGGTGATGTCGTGAGGGGGCGTGAGATCCGATCCGATCTCCGCGTCGTGCACGATCAGGCAGTGACGATAGCTGATGCCGGCATGGAAAGAGAGGCGCTGATTGCCGAGCTTCTCCTCCAAGAAACGGATGAGCTCGCCGCTCTCTTCGCTACTGATCTCGCCCGCGCTGTAATCGATCATGCGCTTGTCGGCGTAGAGCTCTTCTTCCGAAGAGAGAGTGACCAGATTGCAACGAACGGCGATGTCGGTCTCTCCGAGGGTCAGTCCCATACTGAGCGCTTCCAAGGGAGAGCGACCCGAATAGCAGGAGCGGGGGTCATAGCCCATCACCGAGAGATTCGCGGTGTCGCTACCCGGCTTCATGCCGTCGGGCACCGTCTTCGCGAGTCCGATCTCGCTCTTCGGAGCGAGGAAATCGATATTTGCTTTTTTCGCAACGGAGAGAGGCGTCTTCCCATCCAATGCTTCGATGGGGTAATCCGCCATGCCGTCGCCTAAAAATACGATATATTTCATAGTTTCACCTCGCTCTTATTATAAAATCTCTGCGCGTACGTGTCAACCGTTCGGGCGGGCGAGCGCAAGCGGAAATTTTCGGAAAGACGGGGGGTTCGTCGAGATTTGTCTATTGACGGAAAGCGCCCTCATCCATTATAATAAAGCTATGAAAAAGGCAGTTCTATTGATCGGAATAGTGCTCGTGGTCTTATCCCTCTCTCTCACGGTCGCTTCTTGCGGCAAGTCGGATTTTCCCACTCGAATCGAGGTCACGGTTCCTCCCGATTCGACGTCGGTGACGCAGGGCGGAGAAATCGATTTCACCGGATGCGTGTTGACCATCTTCTATGAGGACGGCACCGAGGAAGTAGTGAGCCCCGATGAGATCGAGGTCAAAGACTTCGACGCGGACGCCGTCGGTAAGAAACAAGCGGTCGAACTGGTCTATTCTCGCGACGACAGAAAGATTTCCACCATCCTTTCGGTCACTGTCGTGGAGCCCAAGGTCATCTCCTTGGAGTGGGAGGGAGACTTCCCCACGGAGTATATGGAAGGGGAGTATCTCGAGAAAGACAGTCTCACGGTGTGTGTGAATTACGAGAACGGCACGAAAAAGGAGACACGCAATTTCACTCTCTTGCCGAGCGGCAAGCTGACTTCCGACGTGACGAAGGCGGTCATCTCTTATCAAGGGGTGAAGACTGAGATCCCCGTGACTGTCAAGAAAAAGGCGATCGAGAGCCTGACCGTGCTCTATGACGAGACGGCGAAGAAGTCCTATATCGAGGGGGACGAATTCTCTGCAGAAGGCATCTCGGTCAAGGTCCGTTATAATGATAAAACCGAGGAAACCTTCCTATCGGACGCTCTTCTTTTCACTCATTTCGACGATACCCCTTACGAGAGACTCTTGAATGCGGAGGACCTTCCTTACGTGACGGTGGAGACCAAGTGGGGCATCGAGAAGAAGGCGATCACCGATCTGACGATCATTCCCATTCAGCCCGAGTCGATCGAGGCGACGGTGATAGGCGGCACGCTCGTCTTCGTGGAAGGGGACTTCTTCTCTTTTAAGCAGGAAGTCAAAGTGACGGTGCACTATAATAACGGGAATGTCGTGGAGTATTCGACGAAAGAGTCTGCCGGTCGCTTTAGTTACGAGATGACTATGCTCGCCTCCGGACAGACCACGCAGGAATTCTGGCTGGGGAGCTATGACGAGGTAAAGGGAACGGTGGATATCACGGTCCTCGCTCCGAATCTGACAGGCATCACGATGGGGCGATTCCCGACCAAGTGGTTGTATGCGGAGGGAGAGGCTTTTGACCCCACCGGCATGACCATTCTACTACACTTTGACAACTATACGGAGAAGGAGATCGATTGGGATGGCGAGGGAGTCTCCGTTTCGGACTTCATCGTGGACGACGCGGGTCGAGACCCCTACGTCGTGATCGAATACGGCGGCTTCTTCGTCGAGTGGGATGACTTCGAATTGGCTCTGAGTTGAGCACTTCTCTTGACAACTCCCGTGGAGATGCGGTATAATAGCCGGGTCATAGGGAGTAGCGGGCGCCTTTCGGCGCGGCGACGTCAACAGCACTGCCTTTATCGGCTGGCGCACCTTAAACTGCAAGACTTTGGCGAAATCTTTCAGTAGTTTCCCCGAAGTCTTTTTTATAATCGGGGAGAAGGAAGGAATATGGAGATCTTTATCGCGGTATTATTGCTACTGGTCGGCATCGCGCTCATCGTGAAAGGGGGCGATTTCTTCGTCGACGCGGCGTCTTGGATCGCGGAAGCCTCGGGACTGCCTCCTCTTCTCATCGGCGCGACGGTGGTGTCCGTGGCGACCACTTTGCCCGAGCTCATCGTGTCCATCATCGCGACGGCAAGCGGTAGCGTGGAGATCGCAGTGGGCAATGCGGTTGGTAGTGTCGTGGCGAATCTCGGCTTAATCATGGCGATCTCGCTCTTCTTCATGCCGGGGAAGGTGGATCGCAAGGAGTACGCCTTCAAATCCACCGTGCTCGTCGTCGCCGTCCTCGACCTCTTCTTGGTCTGTATGTTCGGCGGTATGCAGGGGGATAACCATACTCTGAACGTCGGACTCGGCATGATCGTCTTCCAACTCTTCTTCCTCTTCGTCGGGGAGAACGTGATGACGGCGCTGAAGACCTTGAAGTCCCCCGTTGCAAATGGTCTCACTCCCGATAGCAAAGGGGAGAACCTGCATATGACCGTGGAAGGCGGCGCGCCTTCCGAGGAAGCTCTTTCCATTGCGGAAGCGCAAGGGGAAGAATCGGAGAGCACGAGCGGCGTCAAAAAAGACAAGAAGACGGTCATCATCAACATCTTGAAATTTATCGGAGGTGCCGCGGGTATCGTGGGCGGGGCGAAGCTCCTCGTCGCCAACGGACAGAAACTGGCGCTCCTTGCGGGCGTGCCGGAGGGGATCATCGCGGTGACCCTCGTCGCGATCGGCACTTCGCTGCCCGAACTAGTGACGACGATAACGGCGATCGTGAAGAAAAAGTCGTCCATCTCGGTCGGCAATATTATCGGCGCGAACATTCTCGACATCACGATGATCCTTCCGATCTGCGCGATGGTGGCGGGCGGAAATCTGATCGTGCCGAAGAACGCGCTTTTACTGGATATTCCTTTCTGCTTAGGGCTCTCGCTGATCGGGGTCGTACCGATGCTCATCAAGAAGAAATTCTATCGGTGGCAGGGCATCGCGCTCTTTATCGTGTATGCGGCGTATCTGGCCCTTCGCGTGATCTTCACCGCTTAGTTTTTTGTCGCATTTCTTTTTGAGGGGCGGAGTTGATTTTCCGCCCCTTTTCGGAGTATAATCAAGATAATGAAAAAACCTTTGCCTAAGCTCTTGGCACTGTTCCTGAGCTTTTTGAAGATCGGCGCCTTCACCTTCGGCGGCGGATACGCGATGATCGCTCTTCTTGAGAACGAATTCGTCGCGCGCAAGAAGTGGCTTGAAAAAGAGGAATTCCTCGACGTGCTTGCGGTCGCGGAGTCCACGCCCGGTCCCATCGCGGTGAATACGGCGACTTATATCGGATATAAGGTCGCGGGTGTGCTCGGTTCGATTCTCGCCACGCTGGCGGTCTGCCTCCCCGCATTCGCCATCATTTTCACGATTTCTCTCTTCTTCGACAGATTTCTCTCGCTGACTTACGTTGGCTATGCTTTTCGCGGCGTGCAGGTCGCGGTGGTGTATCTGATCGCGTCGGCGGGATTCCGCGTCATCAAAGGGATGAAGAAGAGCGTCCTATCCGTCATATTGGCGTCTTTGGTGTTCGTTGCATTTATTCTTTTATCGATTTTCGCCCTTCGATTCTCTACAATCTTCTATATCCTGATCGGTGGTGCGGTGGGTCTCTCGGTGTATGCTTTCGGCGTGATGCGGGAGAGAAGAAGAGAGCGCCTATCCGCCGCCCCGTCCGAGGGAACCGATGCGGAGAAGAGAGAGGGGGTGTCTCTCGAAGGCGAAGAGGCGCCCGAGGAACAAAAGGAGGAAGAGAAATGATCTATTTACAGCTTTTCCTCGTCTTCCTTGAAGTGGGTGCGGTGTCCTTTGGCGGCGGATACGGGATGATCTCCCTGATTCGCGATGAAGTGCTCTCGCACGGCTGGCTCACCGAAGCGGAGCTCATGAATTTCATCGCGGTTTCCGAGTCCACGCCCGGTCCCATCGCGATCAATCTGGCGACCTTTATCGGCTCGTCGCAAGGAGGGCTGCTCGGCGCTTTTCTCGCGACGCTCGGCGTGGTATTGCCCGCTTTCCTCATCATCTTGTGTATCGCCGCACTCCTGAAAAACTTCCTGAAGTATAAAGGCGTGCAGGGCTTTTTGTCGGGGGTCAGACCGGTCGTGGCGTCCCTCATTCTCGCGACTGCCGTGACGATGGGGATCCGGGTGATCTTCGGTCTTTCGAGCGTCAAAGAAAGCTTTGCTTTCGAGTATAAAGCGCTCGTCATCCTCGCGGTACTCGTCGCGGTGGGGGTGGGAAGCAAATGCCTATTGAAAAAGAAGGCTTCACCCATCGTGATGATCCTCCTTTCCGCGGGCATGGGTGTCCTCTTGTACGGCGTTTTTTAAGAAAAACCATTTTTTTATTACAGAATCCTTGACAAAGAAAAGGTGTCGTTTTATACTGTAAATAGTTGAACGATTATTCAACTGTTCAACGATCGGAGGAAGGTATGGCGGCGAAAAAAGAGATAGAAGAATGCGCTTGCAACGTCGTGCACGACAGCGTAGTGGATCGGGTGCGCTCCCGTATGCCGGATGAGGATATCCTTGCCGACGTGGCGGAGCTCTTCAAGGTCTTCGGAGATAGTACGAGGACGAGGATCCTATCGGCGCTTTTCGAGGCGGAGCTCTGCGTGTGCGATATCGCATCCCTTTTGCAGATGACCAAGTCGGCGGTTTCGCATCAGCTGCGTATTCTTCGTCAAACCAAGGTCGTGAAGAATCGCAAGCAAGGGAAGGAAGTATATTATTCATTGGATGATGAGCACGTGTCCGAGATTTATAAGACGGCGCTCGAACATTTGACTGAAGACAGAGGAGGCAGAGTATGAGAAAAGAGTACAAATTGACCGATCTGTGCTGCGCGAATTGTGCCGCGGAGATCGAGCGGAAGATCGCGAAAGAGAAGGAAGTCGCTTTCTGCTCGGTGAATTTCATCATGCAGAAGCTCGTCCTCGAATGGGGAGAGGGCACGGATGAAGTTGCTCTCGTGAAGAAGGTCGGGAAGATCGTCCGAAAAGTCGAGCCCGACTGTGATATGATCGAGATCGTAAGATAAATGAAAAAATATCGTTTCACCCTCATCCGAATCATCGTCGCAGCAGTGATCTTTGCGGTGAGCATGATCCTTTTCCGTTTCACGCCGCTCCGCGTCTGCGCGGAGGTCGCGGAAGGGTATGCTTTTACCGATCCGCGATTCTACGCCTATTTGATTCCCTATCTCGTGGCGTTCGGGATCGTCGGCTACGACGTGATCTTGCGGGCGGGGCGGAATCTCCTTTCGGGGAGACTCTTGGACGAGAACTTTTTGATGGTGGTCGCGACCTTCGGTGCGATCGCTCTTTTGGACCTTGCAGAAGCGTGTGGCGTGATGCTCTTCTATCAGGTGGGAGAGCTCTTTCAAAAGTATGCGGTGGGGAAGTCTCGCCGTTCCATCGCCTCTTTGATGGATCTTCGCCCCGATAAGGCGCGCGTCCTTCGCGGCGAAGAGGAAATCATCCTCTCTCCCGAAGAGATCGAAGTCGGTGATCTCGTGGTGATCTATGCGGGTGAAAGAGTGCCTGTGGATGGAATCGTAGCGGAAGGGCGGGGAGAATGGGATCTCTCCTCTTTAACGGGGGAATCGATGCCTCGCGCCTTTTCGGAAGGAGAGGAAGTGCTCGGCGGCGCGATCAATCTCAGCGGCGTCGTCAAAATCCGTGCGGAAAAACGCTATGCCGAATCTACCGTCGCCAAGATCTTGGAGATGGTGGAGAATGCCTCCTCCCGCAAGGCGAAGACAGAGAATTTCATCACGAAATTCGCTCGTTATTACACCCCTGCGGTGGTGATCGCCGCCATCCTGATCGGGGTGGTGCCACCTCTCTTTATGGGCGGGTGGTCGGACTGGATCAAGCGGGCGCTCACCTTCCTAGTGGTCTCCTGTCCCTGCGCCCTCGTGATATCGGTACCCCTCTCCTTCTTCGGAGGGATCGGCGGCGCGTCCAAAGAAGGAGTGCTGATTAAGGGCGGAAACTATCTCGAACTCTTGGCGAAAGCCGACGTCTTCCTCTTCGATAAGACGGGGACTTTGACCCAAGGAAAGTTTGAAGTATCCGAGGTATATCCCGAATCAAACCGTGACGAGATCTTGCGATGTGCCGCGATCGCGGAAGGCGGATCTAACCATCCCATTGCGCAGTCGGTGCTGAAATATGCGGGTGCTCGCGATGTGTCGGGATATCGGATCGAGGAGATCCCCGGGCGCGGCATGCGCGCTATGGGGCAGGGAGAAGTGATTCTCGCCGGAAATGCCGCGTTGCTTCGAGAGGAGGGAGTTCTTCTCGGAGATGAGCCGCCGGTCGGCACGACGGTATACGTCGCGAGGGACGGAGGGTATCTCGGTAGGATCGGGATCTCCGATCTGCCTAAGGAGAATGCGGCGGAGGTCATCGGGAATCTTCGAGAAAGCGGTTGCCGTACCGTCATGCTGACGGGAGACGGAGAGTTTGCGGCGAGAAAGGTGGCGTCGGATATCGGCGTGACGGAATATGCCGCAGAGCTCTTGCCGCAAGATAAGGTGGAGCGGGTCGCCGCAATCATCGAGGAGAGGAAAGGAAGTGGGGCTGTGTGCTTCGTTGGAGACGGGATCAATGACGCACCCGTTCTCGGCGTCGCGGACCTCGGGATCTCGATGGGCGGAGTCGGCAGCGACGCGGCGATCGAAGCCTCGGACGTCGTCTTGATGAAGGACGATCTCTCCGCGATTCCCGTAGCGAAGGGCATCGCAAAGAGGACGATGCGCATCGTTTGGCAGAATATCATTTTCGCTCTCGGCGTGAAGTTTGTCGTGCTTCTTCTTGCGGCGCTTGGCTTAATGGGGGCTTATGCGATGTGGGTGGCGGTCTTCGCCGACGTCGGTGTGGCGATGCTCGCGATCCTGAATGCGATGCGCACTCTGCGTGTGAAGCACGCGATAAAATCCGATTTTTCCCATAGTCCCACTTAATAAAGGATTTTTTTATCAATCCGAAACTATATTATACAAATCATATATTCTACAAATCGTATAAAATGGTAAAAATATAAGCCCCGTCGAGATGCTGCTCTGCGGGGCTTGTGTCGTAAAGTTAATTTGATAACGTGGCTTCGGTCTCGAGGCGTATCACGTCGATGGTCATGCGGATATGCTCCTTTCCCTCTTTCTCCGTCATGGTGAAGCGGAGGAAGGGCTCTCCCACGCCCACGAGATTATTCATATAGATCACTTTATAGACCTCTCCCGTCGAGGGATTGGTGACTTCCTCCAGTCGATACATCCCCACGTAGCGGAATGCGAGGTAGCTTCCGATCGCATTCGGATCGTCGAAGAGGATTTCTCCCGTTTCGCGGTAGTGGCGGAAGACCTTTTGCAAGGCGGGGTTTGTATAGTCTAAGCCGTCGAGTGAGATACCGTAAAGGTATTCGACCGTTCGGAGGATCTCTTCGAGGTCGCTCGGGTCGACGCCCGGCGCGATATTCCCGAAGTAAGGAGTGATTTCGTTGAAGTCGATGGGTAAGAGCCTGTTGACGTTCAATCCGCTGCCTTGTCCGATATATTCTTTCAGAAGGGAGAGTAGCTCTCCTTTGATATCGAGATAAATCTCGAAATAGCCCTTCTCGTCGAAGCGCACGTAGCTGTAGTCGTTGTTTATGAAGGTCATGAGGTTTGTCCCATAGACGTCCGCGAAATCCACCTTGAAGTACTTCTCTTGCGTAAACCTCTTTCCAGAAAGGGTAGGGAGGGATTCATAATGGGGCGCTTTGCCATTCACGGCGCTGAAGTAGGCTTCGGTCACGCCCCCGAAATCCGTGGCGTTGCGAATCGCCTTTTCTCCCGCTGTGAGATCGGCGCTCGAAGCATAGAGTCGATTCATCTGCTCTATCTTTAGCTTTTTATACCGCTTTAATGCGTTGGGGGAGGCGAGTCCCAGTTCTTGCAGTTTGTCTTGGAGCGTGCAAGAGATGAGGGCGTGCCCTTCGTTAAGAGGATGGATGCCGTCTGCGCAGAAGAGTCTATCCCACCTCGAGCGGTCGGTTCGATAGATCTCCTCCATGGCGGAGTAGACGTCCGCGAGCACAAAGGGCGCCACTTTTTCTCCCAAGTCGTTTATGACGGTGTGCTCTTCGAGATAGGTATAGAGGATGGCGTTGATCTCTTTGATCATCAGGTCCATCAGCTCGTGATATCCCTCTTCGTCGATCCCGTTCTTCGCGATCTCTGTGCGCGCGAATTGCGGGATGAGGGGGCTATTCGGTCCGGTGGGATTGTAGAGAGTTTGCAGGATGAGGACGGCGTCCGGATTCTTCTCTCGGATGGTCGTGATGATGGTGTCTAGGTTCTTGGCGGCGTTCTTTTTGATCCTGTTGATGATCTCGTAGTTTCCTTTGGAGAGTTGGATCATCATTTCGCCGTGATTATGGTATAAGAAATCGTTGCCGAGGATCGAGATGTGGATGACGTCGGCTGCGGTGATCAGCGATTCCACCATATTCACGCCGTCATCGCTTCTCTTGACGAGTGAGGCGAGATTCCCCGAGGTGTATCCGCTGACCGAACGATTATAGTAGGTGTATCCGTTGGTATTGCCGATGATGCCGTAGTAGCCGTAGGCTTCCCGTTCGGTGACGGGGGTGGGACCGGCGACCGCTTCTCCGATGGAGTCGCCGAGGAAGAGGACGAGGCGATCCTCTTCGGGAAGATCGGGTGCGTCCAAGGGATCGGTCTTTTTGGGGACGCAGGCGAAAAGACACGTCCCGATCAGGACGAGGATCAAGAGGATCGTGATTCCGATAAGTGTCTTTTTCATCCTTTGATTTCTCCCTTAGTTTTCTTTTATTATAATGAATCATCCTTTGGAATGCAAGGAAGAAAAATGGGGGGCGCGATCACGGGAAGGGAGAGTATTGCGTTTTTCCGTAAAAAAGGTATAATAGAAATCGGGGACGCGGTGCGGCGCCATCTATGGGAGGGAGAATATGACGAGAGTGGAATACGTGAAGGACTTCGCGGGACGGATCCTCGCGATTTATGAGATCGCGGATAATGGGGATATCACGGTGCGTGACTTCTCATCGCGCCTCATTCTCGGGTATTATCGCGCTTCACGAGACGTCACTACCGATCTCGCGGGACGCATCCTGTATCGTGGCAATATGGTCGGGATGCTCGTAAAAGCCAAATAAAATGGCCTAAAAAGACTATTATTTCAGATTAAGCTTTTTGAGGATATCGGTGTCGCTCGTCGGTCAGACCGAGGAGATAATCGATGCTGGTATCATAGAATTCAGCCAATTTGATGAGGACGACCGTGGGGATGTCGTTCTCTCCTGTTTCGTATTTGGAGTATCCTGTTTGGGACATCGACAGTATCTTGGCTACTTGGGTTTGATTCAGGTCTCTGTCTTCTCTTAAATCTCGAATTCTCTTATACATAGAGCAGTCCTCAACCTATAATAGTATTTAACCCAAAACAGATTATTGACTTTTAACCTAAAATAGGTTATAATACGTGTTGTTTCGGGAGCGAGGCTTAGCCTCGCGAACCCGACGCGTCGGACGGCGAAGTGGAACTGCGAAAGGATGAATCGAAAGAAAAATGGAAAAGGGACATACGGAAGAGAATTTGCTAGGCGAAGCGATCGAGAGGATCTTGGTGGAGAGCGGACTCTCCATCTCGGATTTTTCCCGTAAAGTCGGGTACTCCCGTCAGTACATTTACGATCTGATGAAAGAGAAGACGCCCGGTTCTTCTCGAAAAATACAGCTCGATACCTTGAAGCGCATCTGCGACGCCACGGGCTACGGCTTGGAGCGTCTCTTATCCGATATCGGGTATCTCCCCAAGCTGAAGACCGATCTGCTGCCCTATAGCGTCATCGTGGTAAGGAAGGGCGGAGACAAAGCGGCGTATACGCTGAACGAAGCCGAGGCTTCCATCATCGAATCCTTGGCGAAATCTCTCGAGAAAGCCAATCACTGAAAGTGTTTATTCTATAGAATAAAAAAACTCGACTTGCCGTCGAGGTTTTTTTATAGTATGATGGGGCGCTCCCTTTGCGCTCTAATTCTTGATATATTCGATCTCCACGTTCTCGACATCCTTTGACGCCGTCTTCAATATCACGTAACGCTGATAGGGGGAGGAGGTATCCTTCTTGCCGAGGGCGGCTTTCTTGTTTTCCAGCGTGATCGAGAGGACGCCGTCCTTCAAAGAATGCTTCTTCACTTGGGTGGGTCTCCCGTTCAAGAAGGTTTCTGTGTAGATGACGAGGATTTCCTTGTCGAAGTCCACCGTGGTGGGGCAGTTCGCGAAGACGCTGTCGAAAGTCTTTTGGCTCTTGATCAAGATGGTCATGTGTTGGTTTGTGTTCGGATCCGCCTCTTCATCGAACCAATGGCTCTTGACCTTGGTGGCAGTGAGAAAGTCCTCTCGGAAGACATCTTGATCTTCGCGCACGCGAACGCCATCTTCTTCGTGATAGTAGATGCCCACGTCATAGACCTCCACGCCTTGATTGCCGCAAGAGGCGAAAACGCATAAGAGGATGAGTGCCAAAACGATGGGTAGGATCCTTTTCATGAGAGTACCTCCTTGGAATTCGGGATATTTTCATTATACCACGGCGCCCCCTCTTTTGACAATGCGGGAAAGAAAAAGGCGGCAGTTTGGCCGCCTCGTCGGTTTACCGCTTTTGGGATTTTTAATCGGTTATTCGTCGGATGGCTTTTTCTTTTGGAAGCGTTCTTTTATCCTCTTGAAACTGCATTTATCCACGGCTTTCTCGGTGACCAGCAGGAGGGAAGGCAGCACGAAGAGGACGATCAGGACGGCGAACATCGCGCCGAATCCGAGCAGTGATCCCATCGCGGCGACCACACCCGCCGAAGCGATCGCGAGTATGAATCCGGTCAGCGTCAGGATGATGCCGGAAGTCATCACGGTGGGGAAGACGGCGTCCATCGCCGCCGCCATGGCGTCGTAGCGGTCGAGATAGTGATCTCGTATCGTGTAATAGCGATTGGTGAGGACGATGGCGTAGTCGATGGTTGCTCCCATTTGAATCGCGCAGATGATGAGATATCCGATGAAGGATACGGGGGATCCCGCGAGGAAGGGGATGGCGCAGTTGAGCCAGATGCCCCCCTGTATCGTCAGGGTCAGGATCACGGGAAGCAGGAGATTGCGGAAGGTGAAGAGCAGGATGATCAGGATGAAGGCGAGGGTGAAGAGATTGACGCGGAGATTATCGATCGGGAAGTAGCCTGCCATGTCGTGACAGACCACGCTTTCGCCTGTCATATAGTATTCGTCGTAGTAATTTTTGAGTCCTTCGTCCAGATCCTCGATCAATAGAAATGCCTTCTCGTCTTCGATATCGACGTTCAGTGAGAATATGACGCGCTCGTACTTCTCTCCCATCAGATTATCCCTCGCATAGGCGAGCTGTGACAGCATATCCAGGTACTCATCCGGCAGGATCTTGTATTCGGCTGAATGGTCGTATAGGTAGACGAGGAGGTCCACGATCTGCGCCTCGTCCTTCTCGGGATCCAAGGCGTTTTCGGCGCAGTAATTCTTGAAAAGGGTCTCGAGGAATCCGTTCATCATTTTCCCCGAGAATGAGGTCGCCGTCTCGCCAGAGAGTCGCATCATCGTATCGGTAAACTCTGCTTGGCTCACAGAGTCTGTCAAATAGACGCCCTTCGCAACCTCCATCGTGCATAGGGCGTTCGCGGAATCCACCGCGTCGTGCTCGCTTACGTATGCGACGGCTTCGCGTTGTTTCTCATAGTCACCGTCCTTCGGCAGGACGACCACAAGTGTATTCATTTTGCCGAATCCGGCGTCCTCCACCGCTTGTCGGCCGGCGAGGAGCATCTCGGTCTGATTCATGTCGAAAGAATAGGTATTGAAGGCTTGCCCCACGCCCGCAAGGACGATGATCGCGAGGAAGAGCGGGGCGATGACTTTCCGCGCGCGCACGATCCCTCTCGTCGGCTTCACCACGGATGGCAGGAAGTTCTTGTGGTGGGTCCTTTCGATGGGTTTCGCGAAGATGACGAGCAGGGCAGGCATTAAGAATAGGACGGTGATGAGGCTCAGCAGGACTCCTTTCGCGAGAGAGATGCCGATCTCCACGCCGATATCCAGTTTCATTAAGATCAGGGCGCACATCCCCGCGAAGGTGGTCAGAGAGCTGGAGAGAATCTCCGGCACCCCCTTTCTCTGCGCTTCCACAGCGGCGTCTGCGGGAGAGAGACAGTTTCCTCTCTCTTCGGTATAGTGATGCATCAGGATGACCGAATAATCGATCGAGAGGGCGAGTTGCAGAATGCAGGAGACGAGATTCGAGATGTAGGAGATCCCATGGAAGAGATAGTTCGATCCCATATTCAGGAGGACCGAGATCCCGAGGGTGATGAGCATGGGGATCAGCTCGAAATAGGTCTTGGACGTGATGAAGAGCATCATCAGGATGACCGCGACGATCACGATGCCGACCGTCAAGATGCTTCTCTCCGTTTGGGTCTTGGTGTAGTAGGAAGAGGCGGATTGTCCGATGAAGGCAGCGTCGTAAGGCTCCGTCGCGTCGAGGAGTCGCTTCATCGTGGCGAAGGCTTCCTTCGTGGAGTCGTGATCGGTAAAAGTGATCGCGATGAGGGCGGAAGAGGTGTCTTGATTATAGGTGGCGGAAGGATCGAAAATCGTCCGATCCACCCCCTCGATCTCCGACAAAGCGTTTGCGATGTCTTTCGCTTCCTCTTCGCTCACTCCCTTGATGATCGCATAGGCATTCCCTTTGTCGTCAAAATCCTCTTTGAGGACGGCGAGACCGGTCGCCGCCATGCTCTCATCGGGCAGATATCCCGACACGTCGTACAGCACTTCCGTAAAGGGGATCGCCACGGCGGCGAGGACGGACAAGGCGATAAATACCGAGATCAATATCCAACGAAAACGCACGTTGAATCGACCGGTTTTGCGAGTTATTTCGTCAAATGATAGTTTACGCCCGCTCATCCTTTCCATCCTTTGTTTCGGAAAAAAGTGTTATATAAATCATTATAATTCACAATCCCCTCTTTTGCAACCGCCATATAGCGAAATGTGAAAGGGACAAAAGGAAGAAGGCGGCGACGCACCACGCGTCCGCTGTCAAATAGAAAAAGGATACGTTCCGCTTTTTCGCAGTCGTATTTGGAGTCTGTTTTTTTATAATGAATGAGTATGCTTGAACAGTAAGGATTCTTTGTGCTACAATACAGAGGTACAAAAGGGGGATCGATATGGAAGAATCCGTTTGGAAAAAAGTATTGAAGGTCGCTTCTTCCGTTGGGGCGTTGATCGTTTTTATCATCATCGCCTATGCGGAAGTTTACGTGTTGATTTCAAGTTTGCTTTACGAGGCAAATCGTTTCCTATTCGGAAGGGCATTCCTTGTGCTTTTAATGCTGGCTTTGCAGGTGTTTTTAACCTTTTTCTTCGGTATTTCTCTCTTTCTCTCGGCATATCAAGGGAAAGAGCCGAAAGGTATATTGGTGCTGATCGGGGAGGTCTTGACGATCGCAATGGGAATTATAATGCCCATCGTGATGTATTACGGCAGAGCGACGGAAAGCTCGATGTTTTTGAATACGCTTCCGTATTTCCTCGTAGGCTTCATCGTTATGGCTTGTCTTTTGATTCTCCCTTTGGCGAAAAGGAAAGTTTCCGCTGTAATCGTCCTTCTTTTGATATCCGTCTTGCTGATCGGCGGCGTGAGCGCATTTGCGGCTTTCGGGCAAAAGTTTGAGATAGAAGCCGATCCCGTGGTATTTGATAACGGGAAGGACTTCTCCGTCGTTTGGGCTACGAGCAGTCCATCGGTCGGATATTTGGAATACACTTACGAAGGGCAAAAATACAGGGTATACGATGCGGAAGACGGTAAATATCGCGCCAACGATCGAGTCCATACGGTTCACGTCCCTTACGAGCATCTATATGGTAATTCCTATACCGTCAGCGCGGCAAAAGTCTTGAAAAATGCAGCGAAGAATTCCAAGATAGGCGATTTTATCACCTCGCGCGCCTATTTATTTGCGCAAAAGGTCACGGGCGATTCCCTAAAGATGCTTTCCCTTACGGATTGGCATGAAAAGGTCGACGCCATCTGTCAAGTCGCTTCAGTTTCCGATGATTACGATTTGCTTCTGATGATGGGTGACGCGATAAACTATGTAAACGAATATGAGGATATCATTGATAACGTCGTGCTCGCAGGAGGCAAGATCACAAAAGGGGAAAAGCCCGTTTTGTTCGTGCGGGGAAATCACGAGCCGCGAGGGAAGTATGCCTATCGCTTGAAAAGCGTACTTGGCTATGACAGCTATTATTTTACGACGAGTTACGGTGAAGAGAATTTCCTCATTTTGGACGGGGGTGAGGATAAGCCCGACGACGATCCGAAGAACGGCGGTCTTTTCGTTTCGGATGCCTATCGTGATGCGGAATTGTCGGAAGCGGAGACTTGGAGCGTGCCTGTCGGTAATAACGTTTGTTTATGCCATATTCCCATTTTCACGACAAGCGAGACCTCCCCTCAATACAAAAGATTCGTGTCGCTTATGGAGAAGTGGAATGTGAAACTTGTGGTTTCGGGGCACGAGCACTTTTTAGACCTCGTGGATGGAGATGGCTATAAGACGTTGATCGCGGGAGGTCCGACGGATGACCTTGGATTTGTGGCGTGTCGCATTGATATTGCGGCAGGAAATGCCGTGATTACCGCGATAAACACCAAGGGGGAAACCCTTCACTCTTACGACCCGATCGCGCTCAAATAGGAGGCTGTATGGCGGAGAATTATCGCAGACGGACGCCGATCATGGGGTGGGCGTCTTGGAACTGCTTTCGTACGCATATTTCGGAAAAAAAACTGAAAAGACAGTTTGACGCACTGGTCTCGACGGGATTGGCGTCGTGCGGCTATATCTATGCCAATACGGACGATGGCTTTTTCGGCGGACGCGGCGAGGACGGACGTTTGCGCTTTCATAAAGAGCGCTTCCCGAACGGGATCAAAGTGCTTGCGGAGTATGCGCACTCTCTCGGCTTGAAAGCGGGGATTTATTCCGAAGCGGGAGCCACTTCTTGCGGATATTATTACGACAACGAAGGGGAAAACGGTTTGAACGTCGGTCTCGTCGAGCACGAAGAAGAGGACCTTTCGTTGTTTTTTGAAGAATGCGGCTTTGACTTTCTCAAAGTGGATTGGTGCGGTGCGCTGCGCGAAGGCGTGGATGAGAAAGCCGTATATCTCAAAGTCGGACGCATCATTGACGACCTACGCAAAAAAATGGATAAGCCGATCGTCTATAATATTTGCCGAAAGTTTTTCCCGGGGGAGTGGGCGGTGGAGATCGCCGATTCTTGGCGAGTGGCGGCGGATATTCAGCCGAATTTTGCTTCGCTTTTGAAGCAGATCGATCATATCAAGCCGCTCAGAAGATTCTGCGCGCCGGGACACGTCAACGACCTTGATATGATGCAGATCGGCAACGGATTGAGCCACGAAGAAGAGAAAACGCACTTCGCGATGTGGTGCATGATGTCCACGCCTTTGATGATCGGGTGCGACCTAACGACGATTTCAGAAGACACCCTTGCTGTGCTCAAAAACGAAGATTTGATCGCGCTTAACCAAGATACGGCTTGCTTGCAGGCGTACGTCGTGAAAGAATTTAAAGATGCGGCAGGTGCGCTCCTCGGTGAAGTGTGGGTGAAGGATCTTGCGTCCGAGCAGGGCGCGGAAAAAGCGATCGCATTTTTGAATAGGAGCGAAGGCCCGCTGGCTATGTCCGTAACGGCAAAAGAGGTCGGACTGGAGGGGAGCATCCTTTCCGTTCGCGATCTTTGGGCGCACGAAGAGTTGCCGTGCGCGGAAAGCTTTTCTTTCACCGTTGCGCCGCACGGAACGGCAGTTTTGCGCGTGAAGAGCCAAAAAATAGGGGAATCCGTTGATCTAAACGCATCCGTCGCTTATCGTGAGCCTGCGCCTATACAGGCGATCACAAGGGAAAAGGCGCGTGATCTCGTATCAGAAGGAGCGCTTTTGTTGGATGCCCGCACGCGGGAGGAATACAACGCAGGGCACCTCGCCCATGCACTTTCTACCCCCTTTACCGAAATCTATTCTCATATTGCCGAAACGGTCCCGACCAAAGATACCCCTTGCGTGGTGTACTGTTCCAAAGGACTCAGAAGCAAACAAGTCAAATACACGATGGATCATATGGGCTATACCGCAGTGTATTTCCTCGGCGCGATATCCCCCGACGAAAGGGAACTATAGCGTCTTCGCCTGACGATCACCTCCGATCATTCCCATCATTCCGATATGATCGCAGTCAATAAAACGAACCTCGACTTAGCGTCGGGGTTCGTTTTATTCTCTAATGGCGGTGCGGCGGTAACCAAAATTGAATTTTGAACTTTCGTACAGAGCATTTCTGCGCGCATCCAACCGTCAAATACGAAAAAACATAAAAAATGCACTTTTCTCGGAGTTATATTGACAAGGCGGTTTTTATAGGTTAGAATAGTAGTATCTTGAGTAATTATATCGGAGAGATTTTATGATCGAAAGACCTCATTATTTGGAAAAGCTCGTCCAGCGTGAAAAGAACGGACTCGTGAAAGTGATCACCGGCATTCGTCGCTGCGGGAAATCCTATTTACTGTTCAAGATATACAAAGATCACCTTCTCGGGAAGGGCGTAAAGGAAGATCACATCATCAGCGTTATTTTGGATGACGTGAAAAATAAAGAGCTCCGCGACGTGGATCGTTTGTATGCTTATATCAAGGAAAAAATCGTCGATCGAGATCAGTATTACGTTTTCTTGGATGAAATACAGTTCGTCGACGGTTTTTCCGACCTTGTAAACGGGCTGAATTATATCGAGAACGTTGACCTGTACGTGACCGGAAGCAACTCCAAATTCCTGTCAAGCGACATCCTGACGGAGTTTCGCGGGCGTGGAGACGAAATCCGCGTTTATCCTTTGAGTTTTGCCGAATATGCGTCCGCGTACGACGGCACTCCCTATCAGGCGTGGAAGGATTATTACACCTATGGCGGAATGCCCTTTATCCTGTCCTGCGCGACCGACGAACTCAAAGAGGATTATCTCGCTTCGCTCATTGATAACGTCTATATCAAAGACATCGTGGATCGCAACAATGTGCGTTATAAGCGTGAATTGGAGAATATTTTGGACATCCTGTCATCGGGGATCGGCTCCTTCACCAACCCCGTCAAACTCTCGCATACCTTTAAGTCCGCGGGGCAAAGCGCCATCACCGATAAGACCATCAAGCGTTATCTTGACTTTTTGACCGATTCCTTCTTGGTGGAGAAAGTCGATCGCTACGACATCAAAGGAAAGAAGTATATCGAGGCGCTTTCCAAGTATTATTTCGTGGATGTGGGACTCCGCAACGCGCGCCTCAATTATCGCCAACAAGAAGAAAACCACATTATGGAGAATATCATTTTCAATGAGCTCCGCATTCGCGGTTATCGCGTGAGCGTCGGCGTTGTGGAAGTCCGCGAGCGTAACAAGGAAGGGAAGACTACGCTGAAAAAGTTGGAAGTGGACTTTATCGCCACTAAGGGCAACCAAAAGTATTACGTTCAGTCCGCTTTCGAGATGCCTTCGCAGGACAAAAAGGATCAAGAACTTCGTCCGCTCCTTAAAATCAACGATTCTTTCAAGAAGATTATCGTCGTAAAGGACGATATCAAGATCAAGAGGGACGAAAACGGAATCACCACGATGGGAATCTACGATTTCCTGCTGAAAGGCAATAGCTTGGAATTATAAATACAGGAGAAAAAGTGATGGCAGATAATACAAATCTCGGTGCTGCTAAAAGTGCCAAAAATGATGAATTCTATACGCAATATAGCGATATAGAAGCGGAAATGAATGCCTATGTGGAATACAATCCCGATGTATTTCGCGATAAGACGATCTTGCTCCCGTGCGACGATCCCGAATGGTCGAATTTCACTAAATATTTTGCGTCTAACTTTGAGCGCTTCGGCTTAAAGAAGTTGATCTCTACGTCCTATGCGAAAGGCGCAGGGAATAAACAGTTGACGATATTTGAAATGCTTTCTCCGTTATATGATGAAACTCTTCACGAAACGAGGGGAAAACTCTTTACTTTGACGCGTGATAAAGACGAATCGGGGATAATTGACACGGATGACATCGAGTTTTCAGGATATCTGCAAGGTGATGGAGATTTCCGATCAGAGGAAGTTTGTAAACTTCGTGACGAAGCAGATATTATTATAACGAATCCTCCATTCTCTCAATTTCGTGACTTTATAAGTTGGATTATGGCAGGGAAAAAGAAATTCATAATAATTGGGAATATGAATGCAATCACATATAAAGAAGTTTTTCCTCTTTTGAAAGACAATATAGTTTGGACAGGTTGTAAGAAATTTGGCGGTGGTATGGATATGATATATCCTGCTTATGATTTTGACTCGACTAAAGTGAAGAAATATCGTATTGACGAGAGCGGTAATTACATTGTAAATATTATGGGTGTTATTTGGTTCACTAATATTGATCACGGGCAAAGACATGAGTTGTTACAATTAGATACTATGGTACACAATCTTAAGTTTAATAAAAAATTAAAAAAACTATTCCAAGAAGAATATGGAAAACTGGAATATCCGCGTTATGATAATTATGATGCAATAGATGTACCATTTGTCGAATGCATCCCCTCTGATTATTATGGTACAATGGGTGTTCCTATCACGTTTTTAGCAAGATACAACCCAGAACAGTTTGAATTAATTGGATGTGCTGATTATACTGGCAAATATGGATCTGATGAGATTGGAGTGTCGCCTATCGGTAGTGTGTGGCTTAAAAAGTATCGAGAAAATGGTGGTCGTGGGCATTATACTGCAAATATGACTAGTCTTGTTTATTACGGTGCGAATGGAAATGCATATGCAGCATTCAAAAGAATCCTTATTCGCGCTAAAAAAGGAGGAAATAATCAATGAAAACTACATTACATACCGATTGGACTGTAGGCGATATTTGTAAAGGTTTTATCTATGATAAAAACGAAGGAAAAGGCTTGTTCGGTCTTGGTGGCAAGCTTATCATTCAACCCGAGTATCAGCGCAATTACATATATGGCGACGGCAAAAAAGACGTTGCGGTCGTAGACTCTTTGTTGAAAGGATATCCTCTTGGTTTGATTTATTTTGTTCTCAATTCGGATGGAATGTATGAAGTCCTCGACGGGCAACAGCGCATTACGTCTTTCGCGCGCTTTGTCAATCAGTCGTGGCCGTTCGCCGTGGAGCGTAATGGAAAGCAAAGGTATTTCAATAGCCTTGACCCCGACGAGAAAAAGAAACTCGTGGAAACGAAGTTGACCATTTACGTTTGCGAGGGTGAGCCTTCGGAAATACAAGAATGGTTTGAAACGATCAATATCGCGGGTGTGCCGCTTGTGAAGCAAGAACTCTTGAATGCGTCATATCACGGACCATTTGTCACGAAGGCGCGCGCTCTCTTTTCCAATACGGGCAACTCCAATATGAATCGTTGGCAGACCTATATAAAGGGCGATCCGAAGCGCCAAGCCATCCTTGAAACCGCGCTTGATTGGGTGAATGACGGCGATATCGAAGACTATATGGCGAAACATCGCTACGATACGAGCATTGACGAGTTGAAGAATCATTTCGATACCGTGATCGATTGGATCGATTCCATTTTTGAATATACGGGGAGCGAAGTTTGCGGTCTCGAATGGGGGCGTTTGTATCGCGAATATCATACGAAAGCCTACTCCAAGGACTATGTGACCAAGAGAGTGGACGAACTTCTTGCCGATACGCAAATCACGAATAAACGAGGGATATTTGAATACATCCTCGGCGGAGAGCAGGACACCACGCTCTTGAATGTCCGTGTCTTCGATGAAAAAACGAAAAAGACAGTCTATGACAGGCAAACAAGGGAAGCAATGGAGAAGGGGATATCAAACTGTCCTTTCTGCGCGATCGGTCACGACAATAACGCCAAACGCATTTATCGTCTGAATGAGATGGATGCCGACCACGTGACGGCGTGGAGTCGCGGCGGTGCAACGGACGCTTCCAATTGTCAAATGCTCTGCAAATCGCACAATAGAGCGAAAGGGAATAAATAAGGGTAGGACGCTTTAATGGAAATCAAAGGGACAAAAGATAGCCATATTCAGATCCCCAAATCATTGTTGAAGCCTTTTTCTTCGCCTGTTTCAATTCTAAACTCGGCAGGGAAAAGAGAAAAGCATAATATGGTTTTTAAAATGGATATGGAGGGGAATCTTTCACAGGTAGATATAAAAGAAGCGAATACAGAGTTTGGCTACTTTGAAGATGCTATCGAAAGTTCGCTTTTGAAGTCCATTGAAGATGCTTTTGGCGATCTTAAAGCTAATCTGCTGAACGCAATTAAAACGAACACGCTTCCTGTTTTTTCTCCAAAAGATATCGTTGTTGTGCAAAAGTTTTGTTCTCTTTGTTTGATTCGTTCGCAGTCTTTTATAAACGATATCCGAAAGAAGTCAGTTTTTATTGATTTTATAGCAAATGCACCGCAAAATGCAGTTATCTATCAGTATTTCAAAGAGCCCAAACTGATCGATGATTATATTTTTGGAAATAACATAAGCTACATCAAGAATGAAACCGATATCAATTATGTTTTGCCGCAGTTTTACGCAATAGGGATGAGGCAAGAAGATGGGACTATCGATTATTTTATTCCTGTTAGCCCCAAGGTTTTACTTAGGTTGACTTCTGCACAAATGATTATTGGGAATCAGTTGATTGTTGGATATATGAAAAAATCGGATGTCGATAATCTAAATAAATATGCGATTCAACAAGAGTTATCACACAATCAAAAGGCTGTGTATGCAAAAGAAAAAGAAGACTTGGAAAGATATGTCCCATTATTAAAATCTTTGTCTAAAAGGTGATTTATATGGAAAACAAAGGCTATATTTACATTCTAACAAACCCCTCATTCCCGACGTATGTGAAGATCGGATATGCCGATGACGTGAATGCGAGAGTGCGGCAACTGAATAGGACGGAGTGCACGCCGTTCGCTTTCCGTGTGTATGCGACGTATGCCGTGAATAGCCGCTTGACCGATATGAAGCTCCACGACATCATTGACAAGCTCAATCCGGAGTTGCGCTCGATCGATAACGTGAACGGGAAGAAGAGAGTGCGCGAGTTCTATGCGATGACCGCCGAGGACGCATATTCGCTTTTTGAAGCGATGGCAGAGATCCACGGCACGGAAGCCAACTTGAAGTTGTGGCGCGCTACCGAGAAGGAACGGTCGGAAGAGCAGGTCGCAGATGAGATCGCGACGGAATCCGCCGAAAAGAAGTCGAAATTCACTTTCAAAGCCTTGGGAATCGGTATCAGTGAAGAATTGCAGTATATCCACGATAAAAGTATCAAAGTCGTTGTCGTGGACGAATTAAGGCACGTTTCCTATAATGGCGAAACTTGGACGTTGAGTGCCTTGGCGCAAAAACTACTCAATAGAGCGTCCGTACAAGGCACGCTCCATTTCTCCTATAAAGGAGAAGTCCTCGTCGATATGCGTGAACGTTTGGGCGTTTAATGCTATTGTTTAACGCGAAATTGTATTCCGAAATAATCAATTGCAGTAAATAAAACGAACCTCGAGTTAGCGCCGGGGTTCGTTTTATTCCCTATTGGCGGAGAGTTAGGGATTTGAACCCTAGTTACCCTTGTGGGGTAAACACGATTTCCAATCGTGCGCCTTCGACCACTCAGCCAACTCTCCATATACTATGTGGCAGCGGAATGCCGCGATGGGTGCCAATCGAAGGATTGACAAAAAGAATTATAGTATATTCGCGACAAGATTGCAAGTGGAAAAAAGCATTTTCCTATTTTTATCTTTTCCTTTTTGAATTGGTGCGGACTTTGGGATGCTTCCTTCTCTTCGGCTATGGAGAAAAGGAATTTGCTCGCGCAAATGGATTGTGCTATAATAATGGCAAGAAATGTCACTTTTTCTTGGGGGAAAGGATGATCAAGGTCATGTTTGTCTGTCACGGGAATATTTGTCGTTCGCCGATGGGGGAGTATCTCTTGAAGGAGTTTGTCCGTCGCCGAGGCGTGTCGGATCGTTTTCAAATCGATTCCACTGCCGTGAGCAGGGATGAGATCGGGAATGACGTCTATCCGCCCACCAAGCGGGAGCTTCTGCGCCATGATATCCCTTGTCCGCCGCGCGGCGCGAGACAGATCACCTCGAAAGAGATCGAGAGCTTCGACCACATCCTCTGCATGGACGCATCCAATCTCCGTCTGTTGGAGCGAATCTCGCCTTTGGGGCGGGGGAAGGCGGTCCTTCTCGGTGAGTATGGCTTGAAAGGGAAGGAGATCGAGGATCCTTGGTATACCGGACGATTCGATCACGTGTACGACGAGATCGCTTCCTGCTGTGAGGCTTTCCTCGAGAGTTGTCTGTCCGAGTGACGGCGCCTTTGCTCCTGCGGCTTGACGGAAAAATCTTTACTAATTTTGTAGAATATGGTATAATTTATATTCAACGGCGGTATGATCTTCCGCCGAGAATAGAAGAGGATAGGGAATGAAAAACGGAATCATTATGGCGATCCTTCTCGTGATTTGGGGGGCGATCAAAGCGTTTTTCAAATTGTTAAAAGTCATCATTCAGGTTCTAAGCAGCCTGATTGTCTTTTTAGGCCTGTACATCCCTCTTTTTTATATCCTTTTCGGCGTCATTTTGCTTGCCGCCACCGACTTCACTTTCGGCGGAATGGGGACCGATCAGATGCTTTATTTTATCGGGCTGGGACTCTGCTGTATCGCCGCCCTGATCATCGCGATTAGAAATCTATTAGTGCGCCCGATCGCGGGTGTATTTGCGCCTTTCCGCGAGTACCGAGAGGAGCGCAGGCGAGAACGTGATGAGCGCCGCAATCGCTATGCCGATCGCGAGAGAAGGGAGGAGGACAGAGATTACGATCGCTACGGAGATCGCCGTGATTATCCCGATGACAGAGGGGGCTATTTTGAGGACAGATACCGTCGTCGGGAGCGCGGTTACGACGAGGAAGCGCCGCGCGATCCTTCCTATGCCGACCGCCGAGGCTATCCTTTTCGGGAGCCTTATCCTTATCGTCACCCCGAAATGAGAGGTTACGAAGAGGATCGGGAACGCTATGGAGAGCCCATGCCGAGGCCAAATCCCTCTCGTGCGGAGGCCCCGGTTTACGAGGGGCAGGGCGGCTACGGTGAGAGTGATTATCAGAGTGAGCCGGAACGTCCGTTGATCTATTACAGCCAGCGACGTCCGGGCGTCTTGGTGAAGGAATATTCCGATCGTTTCGAGCTGTATCAAGAGGACCGCGAGGGTCGCCATTATCTCGGGACCGAGTATAAGGACGAATAGAGGAAGAGAGATGTTGCTCAAGGGGAACTCAAGGGGAATCGCAAGCAATTATCCCATGGCGGAAAAGGGCGTCGGGCGGCGCATCTGGGAGCTGGATTTTTTGCGCGGATTCACCATCATTCTCATGTGTATCGACCACTTGATGTTCGACCTCTCCGAGATGTTTGCGGACACTTGGAAGGCGCAGGGCGGAGCAGCCGCCGCCATCGCGCATTTCGCCGAGATGTGGTGGGGCGGGAAGAGTAATTGGGTCGGTCACACCCGAGATATCATACAAGTCATCGCCTGGTGCGTCTTTTTCGGACTGTGCGGCGGCAGTACGATCTTCAGTAGGGATAACTTGACTCGCACGATGAAGACGATGATAGCGGCGGCGATCATCACGGTCGGAACCTATCTTGCCTCTGTCCTCGATATCATCGGACAAGCGGATATCATCACCTTCGGTGTCTTGCATATGCTCTCTCTCGCCACCTTGATCGTGTCGGGTGTGTATGCGCTCAGTCGCCTCGCGAAGGAAAAGGGCGACCTCGTCTTTTTCATCAGTTGCGCCCTCCTTTCGGGTGGGGTCTTTCTGGCGAATTATTTGATGAATCAAGCTGATCTCACCCCGAATCCCGTGTGGATGTTTCTGCATTACGGCTTTGCCGCGGGCGTGGGGATTTACAGTGATTACTTCACACTTTTCCCCTATCTCGGCTACGTCTTTGCCGGCGCGGCGGTGATCGTGCTGGTCTACGGATCGGGGAAGTCGCTACTGCCCAAGTGGGACGGCAAGTGGAATCGCCCCTTCCGATTCGTGGGGCGCCACACCTTGTGGGTGGTGGTCATCCATCAGGTCGTCAATATGCTCCTGCTCGCTGTCATCACGGCGATTTTTGTGGACAGCGGCAACTTCGTGATCTTCTGATAAAGAAGCATCTATCGTTTTCGGATTATTTTTATCTATTAAGTTCATAAATAATTTTACATTTCTCCTTCTATATTATACTTGACAACAAATCGGCGGCGGAGATATACTGAATACTGTCGGGAGATGGGGAAGCAAGATCCCGTTTTTCGAAGAATTTTTATCTTTTTACAAGGGATGATTTATGAAGATCGGTTTTGATAACGCATTGTACATGAGGAAGCAGTCCCAAGCCATTTTGGAGCGTATCAACAGCTTCGGTGGTAAGCTTTATTTGGAATTCGGCGGTAAGCTTTTCGACGACTATCACGCTTCGCGCGTTCTGCCCGGATTCGACGTCAATGCAAAGGTCAAGCTCCTCCAAAAGCTCAAGGATAAAGCGGAATTGATTATGGCAGTGAATGCCGCCGATCTCCAAAAGAACAAGATTCGCGCCGATATGGGTATCGATTACGGTCACGACGTGCTTCGCACCATCGATAATATCCGTTCGCTCGGCATCTTCGTCGGAAGCATCGTGATCACCCAGTACGAAGGACAGCAGGCGGCGGACCTTTTCAAAAAGAAGCTGGAGCTCCGCGGCGAGAAGGTCTATATCCACACCCGTACCAAGGGTTATCCCACCGACGTCAATACCATCGTGTCGGACGAGGGCTATGGACAGAATCCCTATATCGAGACCGAGCGTCCTCTCGTTGTGGTGACCGCGCCGGGCCCCGGCAGCGGCAAAATGGCGACTTGTCTCTGTCAGCTCTATCACGAGAGCAAGAGGGGAGTCAAGGCAGGGTATGCGAAGTTCGAGACTTTCCCGATCTGGAATATCCCTCTGAAGCATCCCGTGAATGTTGCTTACGAGGCGGCGACCGCCGATCTCAAGGACGTCAATATGATCGATCACTTCCATCTTGAAGCGTACGGCGTCAAGACAGTGAATTATAACCGCGATATCGAGGTGTTCCCCGTCGTGAAAGCGATCCTGACTCGCATCCTCGGTGAGTGCAAATATCAGTCCCCCACCGATATGGGTGTGAATATGGCGGGCTACGGCATCGTGGACGACGAAGCGGTGCAAGCCGCCGCCAAGCAGGAAATCATCCGCAGATATTATCAGACCCTCTGCTACTATAAGCAGGGTTTGGCGGAGATGGATACCATCAAAAAGCTCGAGTTCCTGATGAGCGAGCTTGGCCTCTCTCTCTCGGACAGACGGGTCGTCGCGCCCGCGCTTGAGAAGGCGAAGAAGTGTGGCAAACAGGTGGTCTCTTTGGAGCTTCCCGACGGACAGATCGTGACGGGTAAGACGACGGACGATCTCGAGGCGGCGTCCACCGCTCTCTTAAATGGGATCAAGGTGCTTGCCGGCATCGCCGACCCCATCAAGCTCATCGCTCCCGCCGTCATTCGCCCGATGGTGGCTCTCAAGAAGAAAACCTACAAAGAGCGTCATTATCAGCTCAATCCTTCCGAAGTGCTCATGGCTCTGGTCGTGAGCCAGACGAATAACCACGCGGCAGAGCTCGCGGTAGCGCACCTGAAACAGCTGAAAGGTTGCGAAGCGCACTCCACCTGCATTCTGAGCGCAGCGGACGAGAGGCTCTTCAAGCGCCTCGGTATCAACTTGACTTGCGAGCCGGAATTCCCCGACGCAAACTTATACATGTAAAAATCAAATCGGAGGTACATATGTCTACATCATTTCTGGAGAAAGCATTTGATTTCGAAGCCCATTTCCCCGAGATGGGGATCATCGCTATGGCGGGCGCCAAGGAGCTCGGCGAGCGTATTGACAACTATCTCGTCCAATGGTATAATGAAGAAGCGGCGAAGCATGGTAAGTCCTTTACCAAGAAAACCTTCCTTTTGGAGCACGGTTGCCTTCGTTTCACTTCGGGAGACGCCAAAGCACTTATCAAAGAATCGGTGCGCGGCATGGATATCTTCATCATTTGCGACGTCGGAAATTACAGCATCAGATACAATATGTACGGCATGAACGTGCCGATGTCCCCCGACGATCATTATGCCGATCTCAAGAGGATCATCTCCGCGATCGGCGGCAAGGCGAATAGCATCACCGTCCTGATGCCCATTTTGTACGGTGGCAGACAGCACAAGCGCAGCGCGCGTGAGTCACTGGACTGCGCGATGATGCTTCAGGAGCTCGAAGCGCTCGGCGTCAGCGAGCTCATCACCTTCGACGCGCACGATCCCAGAGTGCAGAATGCGACTCCCTTGATGGGATTCGATAACTTCATGCCTTCCTATCAGATCATCAAGGCGCTTCTTAAGCGTTTCGACGATCTGCGTCTCGACAAGGATCATTTCATGATCGTGAGCCCGGACGAAGGCGCGATGAACCGCAATACCTATTATGCCTCCATCCTCGGTGTGGATCTCGGTATGTTCTATAAGAGACGCGACTATTCCGTCGTGGTGAACGGCAGGAACCCCATCGTCGCGCACGAGTATATCGGTGATTCTCCGATGGGCATGGACGTCTTCGTGGCGGACGATCTCATCGCGACGGGCGACAGCCTCATCAATCTCGCTTCTCACTTGAAGGAGAAGGGCGCGAACAGGATCTTCCTTTCGGCGACTTTCGGACTCTTCACCGAGGGTCTCAATAAGTTCCGCGAGGCGTATCAGAATAAACTCTTCGACGCGGTTATCACCACCAACTTGACCTATGTCCCCGAAGAGCTCCGCAGTGAGCCGTGGTTCATCGAGGCGAATATGGCGAAGTACGGCGCTTATATCATCAGCGCCACCCACCAGAAGTGCTCTGTCAGCAAGCTCCTCGATCCTCATGACAAGATCGCCGAGCTCGTGGAAAAGTATAAAAACAAATAAGGAGATTTCTATGATCATCAAGCCGCTTGGGCATTCGTGCTTCCTCCTGAGAGAAAGCACCGGTACTACGGTCGTCACCGATCCCTACTCAAGTGATATTGGTTTGACTCTTCCCACCGTCGCTGCTGACGTCGTGACGGTGAGTCATCATCACCACGACCACGATAACGTGGCCGCCGTTTCGGGCTCCCCGCTCGTCATCGATAAGCCGGGTATGTATGAAGTGAAAGGGGTGCACATCTTCGGTGTGAATACCTCCCACGACGAGCACGACGGCAGGCTCCGCGGAAGCAACGTGATCTTCAATTTCCGCATGGACGGCGTGAATGTCTGCCACCTCGGCGACATCGGGCACGGACCCTCTCCCTTGATGATCGAAGCGATCGGTCCCGTGGACGTCCTGTTGATCCCCGTCGGGGGGAATTATACGATCGACGCGGAGCTCGCGAAGGAGTACGTCGATCGCCTGATGCCGAACGTCGTGATCCCGATGCACTATAAGACGGACGACGTCGAGTTGGATATCGATGGGGTGGACGCCTTCCTCGATTACTTCGAGAAGGAAGATATCGAGTATCCGGAGAGTGATTGCGTCGAGTTCGACAGGTCGGACTTTGACGACGATTATTCCACCAAAGTCATTTGTTTTGATAAAAACTAAGTTCCGAGTCAATACTGTATTTTGTAAAAATACGTTCGGGACGGGCGAGAAGGGGCGCCTAGCGCCTCTTATCGTGCGGCAGTTTGCGGCAAAAACGATCTTCTAAAGGAGCATCAACCATCATAGATTATTTTGCAGACTCTTTTTGTCTGCTGTTTTTCGGAGGTTTTTATGGCTATTACAGTGAATTTGAAGGATATCACGAGGGATTATCTCGATCAAATGAGCATTCATGATATTCGCACCTACGCCCGTGAAGTCGGCGTACCCCATCCCACTTCTCTGAAGAAGCAGGAGATGATCGACTGTATCATCGATATCCGCGACGGGAAAGTCACCCCGCAGCTCAGCGAGAGAAGGGTGGGGCGTCCTCCCAAGATCGCGCCGGGTGCTCCCGCGTCGGCGTCGGAGGAACCTGTGGCATCGACTGAGAACAGAGAGAGTAAAGGATATAATTCCCTTCCGAAGAGAGGGGTCACGATCAAGCGCAGATTCTCCGATCGCTCCGACGAGGAGAGGCAGGAGAGCGGCGACAGCTTTTTTGAGAGCAGGTGGGAGAAGAAAGCTCCCGCTTACGAGACTTTCGGCGAGTCGGAGGATAAGAAGAGCCTCCTGAACTGCGAAGTGCGTTCCGGCATCTTGGAGGTGCTCCCCGACGGCTACGGTTTCCTGCGTGCCGCAAATTTTCGCAACAGCGTGAAGGACAGCTACGTCCCCGCGCAACGCATCAAGAGAAGCGGACTCAGAGCGGGCGACTTCATCACCGCTTATTGCAGATCCACCGCAGAGGGCAAGCCGCCCGCAGTGGAAGCGATCATCGAGGTGAACGGCAAGAGTGTGGAGACCGCCTTTGCGAGACCTCGTTTCGACGATCTCACCCCCATATTCCCCAATCAAAGATTGCGTTTGGAGCTGCCGGGGAGAAGAAACGAACTTGCGGCTCGTGCGATCGATCTCATCGCACCGATCGGTAAAGGTCAGCGCGCGATGGTGGTGTCACAGCCCAAGGCAGGTAAGACCACCCTCCTCAAGATGATCGCCAATTCCATCACTGAGAATTCACCCGAAGTCAAGCTAATGGTCCTCCTCATCGACGAGCGTCCCGAGGAAGTGACCGATATGAAGCGCAGTATCAAGGGTGAGGTGATTTACTCCACCTTCGACGAAGAGTGCGACAACCATATCAAGGTGGCGGATCTCGTCCTCAATCGTGCGAAGAGACTCGTGGAAGAGGGGGAGGACGTCGTGATCCTTCTCGACAGCTTGACGAGAATGGCGCGTGCGAATAACGTGATCGTGCCCTCGAGCGGCAAGACCCTTTCGGGCGGCGTGGATCCCGTGTCCCTGTACTTCCCCAAGCGATTCTTCGGCGCGGCGAGAAATATCGAGAACGGCGGTAGCTTGACCATCATCGCGACCGCCCTCATCGATACCGGCAGCCGTATGGACGACGTCGTCTACGAGGAGTTCAAGGGCACCGGCAATATGGAGATCCATCTGGATCGTAAGCTCTCCGAGAAGAGAATCTTCCCCGCGATCGATCTCAATCGAAGCGGCACGAGAAGGGAAGAGCTGCTTCTCTCGCAGAAGGAGCTTGAGGGTGCCTATCTGATCCGCAAGCTGCTCTCTTCGGGCGATAACCAAGAGGCGGCGGAGAGCATCATCAATCTGATGCAGAAGACGCAGAATAACGAGGAGCTCATCAAACAGCTCAATTTGCAAGTTCTCGCGATGCAGAAAGACGGCTACAGGATGTGATGTTTCGTAAAAAAGAGATTCTCTTCGGGTCGACTCGGAGAGAATTTTTTTATGGAGAAAGGCGATCGATTGTCGAATCATCGGTTTTTTTCGCGAGAAAATGATTAAAAGGGGGAAATGCAGTGCATACTACCTCAAGAGTTCCGCTTGACAGGCGGGATCTCGGGAGGTTTTATGGAAAAAGAAATGCATTGTTTCAAAAAGTACGTTGCCGAGATGATCGGCACGATGACCCTCGTTCTCTTCGGATGCGGGGTGGCGGTCTACACCGGTGCAAGCGTGGTCGCGACTTCGCTCGCTTTCGGTCTCAGCATCATCGCGATGTCCTTCGTGATCGGGGAGGTCTCGGGGTGTCATCTGAATCCGGCAGTCTCTCTCGCGCTCTTTATCGGTAAGAGAATCACCTTGAAGGATATGATCGGCTATATGATCGCGCAGTTCGTCGGCGCGACGGTCGCCTGTCTCGAGCTGATGCTTCTCTTCGGCAGAAATCAAGGGTACGGTGCAAACGTGATTCAGCCCGCTGTGACTACGGTCTACGGTAACGGTGCGGCAATCGTCGTCGCGATCGTGGCGGAAATCATCATGACCTTCGTCTTCATCTTTTCGCTGCTCGGCGTGACTGCGAAGACGGAAAATAAAGGTTTCATCGGCATCACAGTCGGTCTGACCTTGACCCTCGTGCACCTGCTCGGTATCGGTGTGACGGGGACTTCGGTGAACCCCGCGCGCAGCTTGATTCCCGCTTTCTTCGCGGGCGGCATCGCTCTTCGTCAGTGCTGGATCTTCCTCGTCGGACCTTTCCTCGGCGCGATCCTCGCAGCTCTGTGCTTCAAGGTGATGGATAATACCCCCAAGCACGAGATCGCCGAGAGAAGACTGTCGGCATAGGGGTAAGGGCGGGAAATAAAAAATCTCGGAGGTTCTCCGAGATTTTTTGTCTTCATGAGGAAGGGGTCAGTTCGATTCTTTCTCTTCTTCCTTTTGGGGAAGGGCTTCGACGGGCGAGAGCTCTGATGGCTCGGAGGCCTCGATAGGTGCCGACTTCTTCCCATGGAAACGCTTGATCAGGTAATCGACGAGCTTCGAGATCGAGACGACGAAAGCGCTCAGCACCATATAGAAAGCAAGCATGAAAACCGTGAAGACAGGGCGCAAATTGTGCGAATGCAAGAATGCGGCAAAATCGGACATCAGCGGCACGCCGTCCGCGCTGTAGATCTGCATATAGTCCGCGCCGTAATAGTAGTTGAGCGGGCTGGCGATGACCGAGAGAAGCACCATCGGAATGATCGCGATATAGATATCTTTCCATTCGAGCTTTTTGTATCCCGTCGCGAGGAGCAGGACGCCCACGAGGAAGAGATTATAGTGGAAGAGGATGGAGTCCCACGCGCCGTAGGTCCAGAAGGGATACCAGTTCAGTCCATTCAGATAGATCGTGCCGATGATCCCGCAGAATAGTCCGATGGTCGATAGCCAGGTGAGCGCCACTTCTCGCGCCTTCCCTTTACCCCAAGCGCCGAACCACAGACAATAAATCAGCAGGGAACAAGAGTAGAATGGCAGGATCCCGCCGACATTGAACCCGCGACCCGTCGTGATGTCGTAATAGCTCTCCCAAGTGATCTTGGAGATTTCGAGAAGAGTCACGAAGATCGCCAGTCCGCGCAAGAACCAAGTGAGTTTCTTGTGATCGACCTTTCTCAGGAAGTAGCCGATCGCGATGATGGAGAGAAAGGCGATCACGATCCATACGATATGCGTCGTGCTGTAGAGATCGGTGTCGAAACCCTGTATATTGTACTTATAGTCAAAAAAATGATAGTGCATTTCGTTATGTCACTCCTGTAGATACCGTTATAGTATTGTGGCATAGATTTCTTTTTTAGTCAAGAGAAAAGGGGATAAAGGGATGTGCGGACTGAGAAGAAAAGAGGTCAGAGGATTTCCTTCCGCGAAGATGAATATTCCGCTTGCAAAAAAGGAAAAAGTGTAGTATAGTTTTATATGTTACGGAGAGATGGCAGAGAGGTCGAATGCACATGATTCGAAATCATGCGTACCTTCACCGGTACCTAGGGTTCAAATCCCTATCTCTCCGCCAAATAAAAGGCCCGACTCGTTCGGGCTTTTTATTTGGCGGAGAAGGGATTTCGCGTGTTATCACGCGCGGCACCATTCGGTGCTGAACCCTATGTTCCCTAGGCTGACGCTCGCACCTGCGCCCTCTCCCTTTCCGTCCGATAGGTGCGCCGTGCGCCCTCTTTTTTCTTTGCTCGCTATTCGTCGCTTCGCTCCTCCAAATCCCTATCTCTCCGCCAAAAGAGACCTTAATTGAACCCCAGTTTCAGTTAAGGTCTCTTTTTATCCAAACCGAAGCATAGCGAGGTTCGGCATATCATCAAAGGCCTATGCGCCTTTGTATATCATCACGGCGTAGCCGTGTATTGTCATATCCGCTTCGGTTTGATGATATACAATTCTATCGAATTGATGATATGCACGATTTCATCGTGATGATATACACGCATTCGCGTGATAATGCGGATTGGATAAAATTGATTGTTTCTCTAAATTTTCTGTAATAATTATTGGATTGAACAATCTAACGGTTTATGCTATATTTTTATACCAAACATCGAATTGGAGTTCCCATATCACAATGCTTATGCTTTACGTGGAGAAAGGAACTATTTATAAAGTTTGCAAAGTTTTCTTTTGGATTGTTTGTCGATGTATTTTGATAGGTCGCTCTTTTTGAAGGGTTTGCCGTGACCGAGGTATAAATACTCGCCTTCCGTCGTGAGGATCCTCTTCCAGCTCTCCACCAGTTTCTCGTTGTCCTCGATCCAAAGGGGAGAGTGTCCCGTCGATCCCATGCCGTTCATGCAGATATCCCCGATGAAGAGCTTGTCATCCACGCGGAATGAGAGATCATTGTCGGTATGTCCGTGCAGTACGAAGAATGTGAAGCCTTCCGCTGATAGCGGCTGCGTCTCGGCGTCGAGTGCATCGGTGATATCGATGGGCTCGAATGTCTGGAAGCGGGGGGAGGCGGCGGAAATGCGATTGATGAGGAGGGTGCTCCGTCGAGAGATGTATACCTTCTTCTCGTTCACGCCTGCGAGGAGGCGATCTCTTTCGGCGGGCAACGTGATGAGCTGTGCGCCGGTGTCCGATAGGATCTTCTTTAAAAATCCCGCGTGATCGGCGTGGACGTGGGTCAGGACGACGTAGCGGATGGAGGAGAGCTCGATTCGATTCTTTTTTGCTTTCTTTAGGAAGTGCTTGTAATCAAAAGGATACCCCGTGTCGACGAGGACCCAACCGTCTCGGATCTCGACCAAGTAGGTATTTAGATAGAAAGTGCCCAAATTCAATACTCTTTTCACGAGGGAATCTTCCTTCATCATCGCTATATATACTATAGCGCCTTTCGATGCGATTTGCGATACGGCGATGAGCCCTCCTTTATCCGATAGAAGGGCGGCAGGGGAGGGATCTATCCGCCGATTTACTTGCTGTTTTGATCGATGCCTAAGATCGCAGCCGCTTTCTTCAGGCGGCGCCTCTCTTTTCTGTCTGTGTAATAGGTCAGTCCTTTTTCTTTGAGCTCCCTTTCTTGCTTTACCGTGTTCAGGAACATCTCTTCCAGTCTTGTCACGCACTTATCCACGGCGAAGCTCTTCCCGTATTCGATGTATTTCTCCGAGAGCAGGGCTTTCTCTTCGGGATGCTCGATCATCCAGTCGATCTTCTGGGCTAAATCCTTGTAATCGCCGTGTTTGAAAATGCATTGCGGGTCCAAGGCGAATTGGTTCGTGGCGGAGACGGGGGAGTCGGATATGATGGGGACCCTGCCGCAGGTGAAGGCTTCGATGCAGGCGATCGCTTCGCTCTCCGCGTCCGAAGCGTGGATATAGACGTCGGTATAGCCGATGATATTGCGGAGCTCTTCTTGCGGGACCAATTTCTGCACGTAGGGATTCTTCAGATACTTGGCGGATAATTTGTCGTAATAGCCTTTCTTCGGACCTTTCCCGCAGAGAATCAACTGGATTTTATCATTGTATTTTGACCGTCCGATCGCTTTTATGATCAAATCCTGCCTCTTCTCTCCCGAGAGTCTGCCGATCATCAAAACGACGATCTTGTCCTTTAATTCTTCGGGTTTCTCGTTGATGATGGGCTTAAACTCGGGCGGTACGCCGTTGCTGATGGGGTAGATATCGTTTTTCCAACCGTGTTTCTTGAGCTGAATTTTCATCATCTCGGATACAGTATGGATATTGCGTATATACTGATAAAACTTGCGATTCCAAAACCAATAGAGCTGTGAATTGTACTTATAGCTTTTGCCGAGGAAATCAGCGATCGTATAGGTGATGTTTTCCGCTTGGACGTGCACGGCGGCACTCGTCGGGATGCCGAGGAGTTTCGCGATGACGCGTACTTTCATGCAGAGAGGACTCGCCATGAAAAAATGGACGAGGTCCGCCCCTTCGAGGAAGTTGCGTATTTTCCGGTATTCGTCCGGGGTCTTGACGTCGCCGAGGACCATGCCCTGTGAGTGAATGACCGAATTGAAGGGTCCGAAATTCTTTTCCCTTACTTGAAGCACCTTATTGAGATCCAGATCCACGTGATCTGCGGTGATGTAGGCGATGTATTTGACTTCATGCCCGCGCTTTTCCAGCTCTTCTGCGGTGCGCATCGCCGTCATGGTCGTGCCGTTATTGGCGACTCCGATCAGATCCATTACGAATATAATTTTCATGCTTGACTCCCATTCGTGATTTCATGCAAAGTGGTCGTCTTGACCCTTTCCTTGGAAATATTATACAATATGTACGATATATAAGAAAGCATTTTGTTTCAAATCGGATAAGAAGAGGAACGAAAGAGGAGAAAATGTTAGAAAATGGATGCGAGGATTGAAAACACCAAGGAGTCAACAAGAGGCAGCCTATTTCTCTCTGACGACTTTCCCACTGATTTCCTCGGGAGTGAATGAGAGTAGGGCGGTGGCGGCGGCGTATTTCTCGATTTCTCGATCGATATAGGCGTCGTCGCTCGTGAATTTATAGGACAGTTTTCGTGAGATGCGGAGAATCGTCTCGGGATCGTCGATCCTCTCGATCTTGCCGAAGGCGATGACGCTGCGAATCGTGAGCCACCAGTCCCCTTCCTTTCTGACACCATTATCTATCACGGTGAAACAGGCTTTGTCCGAATCCTTTATGCAGTCCAGTTTGTATCCCGCCTTCCCGCTGTGGAAATAGATCTTCCCATCCTCCTTATTATAGTAATGATTGATCGGCAGGGCGTAAGGATAGCCGTCTCTCCCATTTACCGAGAGGACGCCGCGAAGAGAGCTCTCGAGGACTTCGATAGCTTCTTCATGAGATAGTTTTTGCTTGATTCTCGCGAGTGGGGGTCTCATCCTTTTCACCGTATGTTTTAAGGGAGTCTTTAGGGACTCGGTAGGAAAAAAAGAAAGGGGCGTTTCCGTCCCCTTTCTAATCTTTATCTGTCCTCATTCAGGAGTTTGTCGTAGTAGTTATCAAGCGCGATGACGAAAGCGATATAGAGAGGTGCTTTCTCCTCGTCCTCGGTCTCGAGCCAGAATGAATCCTTCACGAGATTGAAGTTCCTGCGGACGTGCGCGACGGGCTCGCCGTTGTCCAAGATGTCGTAATGTCTGCCGATGATGTCGCCGTCGATCGAGATGCGGAGATCGCAGTCCGGTTCGGGAAGGATGATGAAGTTCTGACGGAAGGAGAAGTAGGACTTCTTCTTGATGGTGATGAGCTTCTTTCCGTTCGCATCGAGCAGGAAGACTTTCGGCAAAAGGATATGGAAAAACTTATTGCGCACTCTGTAGAGAGGGGTGCCGTCCAGCGCCTCCACCGTCTTGTGTCTCGTGGGGGAGATGATGCGGCCCTTCACGAAGAAGAGGTCCTTGCCGTTCTCGTCCCTGACCGTGCTGGAGCTTCCGAGAGAAATGATTTTATTCTTGATAACGTATTTCATAATTACCTCCGAAAGGGTTATAGAAATAGTTTATCGTATTTCTTCGGAAAAATCAAGAGGTTCGCGCTTTTCTTTCGATCATCCTTCCTCGCGATCGGCGTCCGCTTTGGTTTTTTGCAGGGTGCCGACAGGATGCTTGGGCGGCGCGTATACCGAGAACATCTTCAGGGGGACTCTGCCGTCATTGATAATGTTGTGATAGGTGTGGGCGGGGACGATGATTCCTGATCCTTCCGTCGCTTCTCCGACGAAGGTGGCGTCCTCTTCACTCTTCCCCATGAAGACGGAGGCGGATCCCTGCTCGACGATCAGGAGTTGATCGAGATCTTCGTGTATCTCCCATCCGACCTCACCGCCGACGGGGATAGACATCACGGTGATCTGCAGGTGCTCTCCCGTCCACATTTCTCGGCGGAAGAAGTGATTGTATAAGGTTGCTTTGCGGATGCTGACGACGCACCCTTGTATTTGACGATTCGTGTCCATAGTTCCTCCTTTTTTCTATACTATATGATTTTCGATCCGAGAGGTTTCGCGCCGCGCCTCGGAGAGTGAGAGCAGAGCGCATAAATATTAAGAAATAATTAACTCTATTGTCTTTCGTGTGCGCGCTATGATACAATCAATGTGTATGAACAGTTTCGCGAGAAAAAACCGAATCTTATGGATCCTCCTTCTGATCCTCTGCCTCTCTCTGACCGTTTTCGGTTGTAAGAAGAAGACGAGTACGATCCCTGTGCCGAAGCCTTCCGGCATCGAAAACGATCTCTTCAGCTGGGAGGGAGTGAAGGGTGCCGTGACCTATGACGTGCGGGTTGACGACGACGAGGAGTATTACACGGTGGAGACCACCTCCTGCGATCTCACCCTCTTGATTCACGATTACGACGAGCACGAGATCTCGGTTCGCGCGAATACTCACGACGGCACGAGTGACTTTTCCTACGCTATCCCCTATCAGCGGAAAGCAGATGCGCCGACTCTTTCTAAGCTCGCGGCGCCTTCCGGACTGAATATCACCGGTTACCGACTCTTATGGAACGGCGTCAATAATAACAACGGATACGAAATCTTCTTCGACGGCGATACCATCTCCGCGGATAAGAATACCAATTATTTGGATCTCGACCTCAAAGGGAAAGCAGACGGGAAGTACAAGATCCGTATGCGGACCATCGGCGACGGACTGAGCTATAAGTCCAGCGATTACGGCACGGTTCTCGAGGTCGATATCGCGAATGGGATGGCGCGTCTTTTGCCGCTTGATACCCCCGTTCCGGTCTTTAATGCCGAGACGAAGGAGATCGAGTGGGATAATCGTTACGGTTCCAATTTCGCTTCTTACGTGGTGTGTGACGACAGCGGAAAGGAGCTCACCTCCTTCTCTGCCAATGCAAACAGCAAGAAGATGAGCTATCGTCCGGTCTTCACGGACGGCACGGCGATCGGCTATACGGTCTATACCAAGAGCGAGATCGAGATTTACAAAGATTCATCGGCGAGCACCACCGTCCAATTTCCCCTGACGGACGTCGTCCCTCGAGAGCTCGCCTTGCAGGCGGATGAGGAGACGCAGAAGTACTATTTCACTTGGTCGGAGCGCGCGTATTCCGCGGGATATTACTATGACGTGGACGGCGCTTCGGGCGGGAACGTGCAGACCAATCGCGTTTATTTGCCCACCGGTCTCGAGGAGGGTAAGCACCTTTTCCGTGTGCGCACGGTAGGAGACAATCATTATTATGCGCCATCCGTTTTCTCCGCCGAGGCAGTCTTCTACGTGAATGCGGAAGGACTCTGTACCCTTTCGCTCGCTACCCCTGCACCTCCTTCCGCCACTTTCTCGGGAGGGAAGATCGAGGTCAATATCACCGAAGTCGAGAAAGCGGACCGTTATCGCGTCTTCATTCGCTCGGGAGAGGAGATCGTTTCTTTTGACATCGCGGGTACGAGCTTCGCGCTCACCGCAACCACCTTGAACGGCGAGGCGCTGACCGCGGAGGGGAAAGCCGCGGCGGCTAAGGCGATCGCTTTCATCTCGGAAGGCGCGGCGATCTCGATCGAGGCGCTCTCCGATTCTGTATTGTACGCGACATCGCCTCGCTCGAAGGAAATACTCCTTTCTGCTAACGAAGAGATCGTCTTCCTTGCCGCCCCCGTGGGGCTCGAATATGATAAAAGTGGCTTGTCCTTTGAGAGGATCGAAGAGATCACCGATTATGAGATCGAGCTGGACGGCGAGCACTTCGCTTTCGTCACCTCTTCGGGGTTCGGCGGATCGATCTCGTCCGGATGGCACCGTGCACGCGTCAGAGCGAAAGGGGAGAGCGCCCTATGGTCGGCGGAGATCGAGTTCCTTTCTCCCGTCACTTTGGCGGCGCCTGCCGATCTCAAAGTGACTTCGGGGGTCTTGTCCTTCGTCAGGAGTGATAACGCCGTGGGATACCGTCTCTATGCGAATGGGAAAGAGATCACGACGATCTCGATGAATGAGACCCGCGTGACTCTCTCGAATTATCCCGAGATCGCGAGCGACGGCATTTACGTCCTGAGCCTTTCGGCGATCGGTGGAGTGGGATACGGCGAGTCGCCGATGTCGGAGCAGTACCGTTACGTCAAGACGGACGGGGTATACGGCACCGCCTCCAAGCCCCATCAACCCACGACTGCTGCGGAGCTTCTTTCCGTCATCAAGGGGCATCCGTCGGATTATATCACGCTATCTTATCAAGGAGAGTACGATTTTTCGACCTGTAAAAATGAGGAGTATTGCTCCGATTATAAAGGACTCTTGAATGGAAATGGCGCCACGTTGAAGGGGATCAAAGCGGACACTTCTTTTTTCAGCGCTTTGGAGAATGCGACGCTGACCGATCTCACCTTCGAGATTGATGCGTCGAGCTTCCTCTTCTCGCAGAGCGGCGTCTTGGCAAACCAACTGAAGAAGTCGGTCTTGAAAAACGTGACCGTCGTCTTGTCCGGTCAAGCAGAGGTCAGATCGGGTGCCTCTTTCGGGATGATCGCCTATCAGGTGACCGATGCCAAACTGGAAAACTTTCGATTGAACTATGACGCCTTGACCCTCGTCGGGACAGGGGACATGAACGTGGGCGGTATCGCCTATGCTTTCGACGGGACGATACGCAGTTCCGCGCTTGATGGCGCTCTCTTGATTTCGGGCGTGCGCCTGAGCTACAGCGGATTGGGAAGTACGGGGAAGATCACAGCCACCGATCTCGCCATGACTCCCACCCTCACCCTCACGGGCACGGGATACGTGCAGATGGGGGGATTATCCACTTCCGCGGAGATCACCGCAAGCGGTCTTACACTGTTGGGTAAGGAGGTCTTCAACGCACCCATTGTGAATTATTACGGTGTAGGGGGCGTGACCTTGAGCTTGACGGATTCCACTCTCGGTGATTCGGTCTCCGTCACGGCGACGGATAATGTCAAGATGTACGGCGTGAGCGGCGGTAAGCTCCTCTCGGTGAGTCATGTGACAGTATCCTCCACCCTCGGCGCATCCTCTTCGGGCGGCACGATTCTCGCGACGGGATTCGGCGATTCGATTCCCGCGGATTGCGCGGCGTCGGGCGCTGTGTTTGAGGGGCAGATCGAGCTCTCGGGCGATACCGAGAAAGAGGTCAAGGCGGCGGGCTTTGCCTCGTCGATCCTCGGAGATCACACGCTGACTTCCGTCGGCAGCATCACCCTCTTGACCAAAGGGAGCGCCAAAGTAGCGGGTATCGCCTTTTCGGCAAATAAACTCACCGCCCATTTATCCGAAGATAAGAAAAATGCTTCCGTCACCGTGAAGAATGCCTCCCTCGCGGAGATTTCCGGCGGGGCGGAAACGGGGAATACTCTCCTTCTCTCCGGCAAACTGATCGTCGCCGTTTCGGACTGTGACGATCTGCATTTCGGCGGGGCGCTGATGAAGGGTAGCTCCGATTTGAGTCTCTGCGACTACACCTTGCAAGGGAAGATCTCCATGAAGAAGGGGGAGATCGGCGGGATTATCTATCTTGCGGAAGATCTCGTCATCTCGGAGCTGAATATGACGGTGGATCTCGAAGTCGAGAATACGAGTGATACGGCTCCTCTTGAGGTGACGGGCGGCGTCTATTCCTGTCAATCCTTGACTCTTCCCGAGACGAAGACTTTCACCTTGAAGAAACTGAGTGCGACTTCATCCTATGACGACAGTCGCGTTGCGGGTTTCCTCTTAAACGGCAATACGATCAATCTTGCGAATTTGTCGATCGACGGTACCATCATCCTCAAAGGAGCGGGCACGGCGAGCGGCATCGCTGATGAAGCGAGAGATCTCACGGGGGTGACTTCCTCCGTCTCTCTCATCGGTGAAGGCGCCGTGAGTCTCTGCGGGTTGGCAAGGAGCGTATCTTCCGCAGAAGATATCATGCAAACGAACTGCACCGTGACTGTCAAGAGTGACGCAGGGGAGTATTCCGGCTTGATCGGGACCCTTCCTTCGAGCGGCGACGTGACGCGTGCGGAGATCTCCGGCGTCACCTTCAAGGCGGATCCCGTCGGGAAAGGGAATACCTCTTTCCGACTCTACGGAATCACCAAAGGGGCGAGATCGATCTCCGGTGCGGAGATAGAGGACGTGACTTTTACGATCGGCACCTTTAAGAGCTTCACTTTCGCCGCGCTTTCCGAGAAGGTGACGGCGCGGATCGAGAGCAGCACCCTTTCTTACGAATTAACCTCGAATGCGAGTACAAATGAGATCGGTGGCGCGGTGTACACCTTGGCGGGCGATATCTCCTCGCTATTTCTCGGCAACGAGACGGCTCCCCTCGCTTTCCATTTCTTCGGACAGACGTGTTTCGGCGGACTGGCGGTTACGGGGGATGACGTCACTAGCCTCGGCGGAAGCGCCGTGCTTCAAGTCGACCTGCATCTCCCCTCTGCGGGCGAGAGCACCGTCGGCGGATTGCTCGCCGGTATCCCGTCCGGCAAGTCTGTCCTTTCGAGTGGCTACGAAGTGGATTTCACCCTCACGAAAGAGGGCAGCGGTAGGGCGGTGATCGGCGGCGCGGTCGGTATGCACCGAGGGAGCTTTTCGGGCGCGTGCGTGACAAATCATCTCACCGATCTCTCATCGGATGTCGTGGGTGGTGTCATCGGCAAGATGGAGTCCGCGACTCTCAGGAACAGTTACGCGCTCGGTTCGGTTACGGCGAATGGCGAAGTGGGCGGCGTCATCGGCGAGATTAAGGGCGGCTATGCCGGCACCTCTTTCTCTGCGATGGAGATCACGGTGGCGAGCGGCATGGCAGGGGGTATCTTCGCGAAGGGTGAGTCCAAAGCTGAGCTCAGAAATCTGTATTCTCTCTCTCGCTTCCCTAATCGCGGGTCGGGCTTATTCGGGACGGCGAATGACCTCACTTTACAATCGATTTATTTCGCGGGTAGCGCGAAGCAGTACGCCATCGCGAGCAGTTTGATCGGGTGCAGGACGAGCAATATCTTTATCGACGCGAGTTTGTCCGATCTTACGGTGGGCGGCGGCGTCCTCTCTTCCGACTATGAATATCGCTCTTTCTCTTACGGTTACGCGGGAAGCGACTTCGACTCGCAATGGACGGTGCGTTCCGATCGCTATCCGTATCTCACCGCGCTTGGCTATGTCCTCCCCGACGTCACGGTGAGGAAGTATATAGATCCTCGAGAAATCACCCTGTCGATAGGGGATAATCTCTATGAGAAGACGGGCTATCGCACTTTGGATAAGGTCGCGCCCTCGATCACTTGGGTGGATAATAGCGGCAACCTCAAGATCGAGTCGGGCGTAGTGACCGACGTCTTACGGAATGGGGAAGGCACGCTATACGGCAGGATATCAAAGGGCGGCATCGCTTACGAGATTTCCTATACCGCATTCGGCCACAAGCCGAAGGGGTCTGGCGTCGCCGTTGAGCCCTATCTCATCACTGCCATCTCCGAGTTCTCCTATATCAGTGAAGAACCGAATGCTTACTATCTTGTCGATTTGGCGGAGGCTCTTCCCGAGCAATCTGCCTTTGAGACGCTCTGTAACGCGATTCCCTTCGGCGGTACTTTGGACTTCAACGGCGCGACCCTCGTCCATCCTCAAATCGGATCAGAGGGACTCTTCGGGTCGATCGCGGGCGGCACCGTCAAGAACCTCACGATCACAGGAGGAAATCTTTCGGGCAGTTTGATTACCGCTGATGCTCGGGACGCTACCATTACGGGAATCACCTTCAAAGGTTCAGTCTCCGGCGTGAGTGATTTGGTCGATTCGGCGGTGAATACCACCTTCGAAGATATATGTTTCGTTCTGCAAGGAAAGGGCGATTTCGCACTAGTCAATAGGATGCAAGGCGGAGCCTTGCGCGCCGCTTCGCTCTCCTTCCTCGCGAAGAACGGCGGCACGTCGAAAGCATTCTTGATCAAGGAGGGCGATGGCGTGACGGTATGCGAAGCACAAGCGCTTCTGCGCGCGGAAAGCGCCGAGTGTGTCAAGTTCTCTCTGACAGAGACGGACAACGCCTCGCAGTACGAGAAAGCGATGCTTATCGTCGATATCCAAGACGGGCAGACGGAGGGTGTGACCGCGGGATTTGCTTTTACGGGAGAGGAGACCGAGCTGACTGACGCCGCTTGCCTCTTGTACACCAGAAACGTCACCTGTTACCCCCTGATGAAATCGGAGACCGATGTGGTCTATACCGGCGTCAAGGTGCTTGCCGACCACGGCGAGATCCCGAAGGCGCGAGAGGAGATGGCTTTAGCCCCCGAAAGTGCGCTGACAATCCTTGCTTCGATGCCCGGTTTTGAGGCTCAAGAGGGTCAAATCCCCACCCCTTGCGGTTACGATCTCTTTGAGGAAATCACGAAGGATCAGACGAGCATTCACTTGAAGGTGACCGATTCCGAGGGTGAAAAGGTGCTCTTGGAGGACGAGACCGATCTGTACGACCTCTTGGATATCAGCGGGGAAAAGAGCATGACTCGCTTCCTTTGCCCTCCCGTCGTGACGTCGGGAAGCAGCGTGAGCGTTCGCACCGTCGATCCTTCGGACGAAACGATGGTTTCCTTTGATAAATCCTATAAGATCCGCCCGATCGGAGAGGGTGAGTCCGTTTTGACTCTTACCGATCTGTTCGGCACCCACTATACGGTGACTATCCTCGTGGAAGAGTACCATGCTTTTGCCTCGGGAAGCGGCACGGAAAGCGATCCCTACGTGATCTCTTCTTTTGAAGAATTCCGTATGCTTTCTTATTATGCCGACGAATACTCTTATTACGTGTTGGATGATAATTTGGAAGGAGAGATCGACGAGCCCGTCCGCTTTAACGGCGTCTTGACGGGAAGCGGCAGTGTCACGGTCACCCTCACGAGCGGACCTCTCTTCACCTCCCTCAGCGGAAGAATCGCGGGAAGGGACGAAGAGCATCCTTTGACCTTCTGTCTCGAATCCTCGATCTCCGAGATCACCGAAGAGGACGGGGCGCTCTTCTCATCGGGCAGCAGCGACGTCACGATGGAGTATTGCGACATCACGGTGACGGCATCACCTTTTTCCGTGCAGAGCGAAACCTTCGGGGTGATCTTCGCCCGATTGGGGAGCGGTCGATTGAGCGACGTTACGATTGACGTCGGCGAGACGGAGGCTTCCGCGACGGCTTGTACTTTCGGCATCATCGCGGGCGTCGCGAATAATTCATTCTTCGAGAACGTCACCCTCACCGGTAGTTTGACGATGCACGGCACGGGGAATATCACCCTCGGCGCGATCGGTTACTTGACGGCAAGCGAGCCCAAAGAGGTCACCGAAGAAGAGGACGAATCGGAGACCGTTCGCTATTACGTGAACGGCTTGACCCTCGATCTCGCCTTGGACGTGACGGGCGACGCATTGATCGTCGGCGGCGCGGCAGGGCGCAGTGAAGTGGATATGATATTGGACGGCACGGGCGGTCTTTGCCTCTCCGAAGTGCAGATGACCCTCTCCGGAGGGAGAATCGTCGCCGGAGGGGCGGTGGGCAAGCTGCATAAAGGCTCGATTCTCGGCGCGACGATGACGGCGGATATCGCTACGTCTGCTTGTGCCGGCGGCTGTTTCGGCGGCATTGCGGGAGAGATGGATTTTGATACGCCCTCCCTTTGCGACGTGATTCTCACTGCCTCGATCGACGTGACGGCGGAGGGAGACATCTTTGCGGGCGGCATATTGGGATACGGCACTTGCGGCAAGATCGATCACGCAGTCGTCACGGCAACCGTTTCGGCGACGTCACAACCTTCGGAGGATGCCATTGCAGAGCTAACGACGCGGATCGGCGAATATCTGCCGATCGTGGCGGCGGGCGGTGCGGTCGGATACTTGGACGGCTCGGCACAGCGGGTCTCTGTGACCCTTTCGAATGTCTTCGCGACAGCCGATTACGAGGGGAGCGATCTCGTCGTGCTCGCGGGCGGACTCGCGGCGTATCTCTATAATGCGGAAGATGTCGTAGTGAAGGGAACGGGCGAAGTGGCGGCGTCGGGCGGCGCTTCGATCACCGCGGGATTGACAGCTCTTTTATGGGAAAGCGTCGAGCGTGCGGTAGTCTCGGGTGTGACCCTCTCCGGTGACCTTATCGGCGGTGTGGTCGGGGTCTATCCCTTCCGTGAAACGAATGGCATCATAGCGGCATTCTCATTCTTGACCTCCGATACGACCGGTGCGATTGTCGGCGCCCTCGCGAGCGATGAAGGGGCGATCAGAAGCTGCGGCTATACCTCGGGCGTCGCCTTGGGCGGCACGATTCCCGATGGATACACCATCGACGCGGAACAAGGCGTCGAGAGCGATTTTTATCAGAAAGGGCGCTATGTGGCGCTCGGCTTCGATGAGGAAATATGGTTGTTCACGGGGGAGAATCTCCCCACGTTGAAATAGGAGTTTGCTTATGACAAAGACAAGGAAAATCACTTATATTGCGGTCGCAGCGGGGATCATCCTGCTCTTCGTGCTCGGGACCCTTTATGATCTCGCGATTTCGAAGGTCATCTATCAACCCGATAATTTCATGGCGAAGATTCTCGAAAGCGCCGGTATCTTCCCGCCTTTCATATTTGTGTCTGCGACATTCGTCACTTTCTTCTTCCTCATCGATCGGAGTAAGAAGAACGGGACCTTGTGGAAGATCCTTTGCGGCGGACTCTCCGCCGTTCCCTATCTCGTGTACGGCTTTATGGCGAGTGAGACCTATCTTACGACGCTGTGGGCGAGGGTGATCGTCGCGGTCGTAGCGGCGGTGATCCTGACTCCCTTGACTTTCTTCGTGATCGCCAAACTGCCCGAGCAGACCAAGAAGCGGCTCGCGGTCTTCCTTGTCTTCGCGAGCATCGTCGCGGTGATTTCCTCTCTGATCTCGATCAATGTCATCAAGTATCTGTGGGGTAGGGCGAGATATCGTGAGATGATTGCCGACAGTGATACCACTTTCACCGCCTTCACTCCTTGGTATCACCCCAACGGATTCACCTTGAAAGGGCATCACTCCTTCCCCTCGGGGCACACCTGCTCCGCGACCAATCTCCTGGCGCTTTGCGCGCTCGAAGAGGTCTTCGACGAGAAGGATTCCCACAAGAAGCTTATCCTCTTCTTGGTGGGTATGTATATCTTCGTGATGGCGTATTCCCGTCTCGTGCTCGGTGCACACTTCCTGTCGGACGTGACGGGTGGATTCCTCGTCGGCTTCGTCACCTACGCGGTGGTGCGCTATCTGTACTTCGACAGGAGTAAGACGGTACTTGGCGTGATCATGAAGCTGAATGGCGAAGGAGGCGCGGAGAAGGAAAAAATGCCCTCCGATTCGCAACCTTCGGAGGATACCGATCCTTCGGCGGCGAGTGAGATGAGTGAATCCTTTTCCTCCGAAGAGGGGGCGAGCTCATCTCCTGTCCCCGACGACGCCGTGGAAGAAAACGAATGAACGCGTGACAATCAGGAGAAAAAGACGTAGGATAGTATAGTGGTTTCGAGTGTATGATGCGGACGGATATTTCGGCTTACGATTGTGCTAAAGAGAGTTTTATCGGCAGAGAAAAGTGCTTCTATTATCTCGGTCGTTCTTTCTCGGAGACCGAGACGCTTTCTCGTATCGACGGCGTTGCGGACTTCTTTGCCGAGAAGGGGATCGGGAAAGGGGACGTCGTCGCGATCAACCTGCCCAACACCCCCGAATGTATCTTCACGATTTACGCGCTGAATAAGCTGGGCGCCATCGCATTTATCACCCATCCTTTGCTCCCTGCGGAAGCCTTGAAGGAGGATATCAAGCGGACGGGAGCGAAGCTCCTCGTGTGCATGGAAAGTCTGACCGCGGAGGTCGGCGTCCCCAAGATCCTCTGTGACGGCGCGGGATTTCTTCCCTTTGGGAAGCGATTCCTTGCTCGTCTTATTCGCGGCGGCAAGAAGGGGGAGGGAGAGCGTTTCCCTTATCGGAGAAGAGGGGGAAGGTCGCCTTCTGTCGGCAGGGGCGAAGACGTCGCCTTGTATCTGCCTTCGGGCGGCACGATGGGAGAGCCCAAGATCATCGAGATCACCAATCGCGCCTTTAATGCGAACGGCTATGCGACCTTGACTCTCGCTAAGATCCCTTTGGAAGGGCGCGGCGTCCTCTTGATTCTGCCTTTCTTCCACGGATTCGGCTTGTCCTCTTCTCTGCACGCGTCGATGCTCGGAGGGGCGGAAGGGGTGATTATGCCCTATCCCGATTATCAAAGAGCGGCGAAGTACGTGAAGCAGGGCAAGGTGGAGATCATCCTCGCAGTCCCCAATATGTACAAGAAACTTCTCGCGGAGAGGGATTTCAGGCTTGGCATCGGCAAGATGAGTCTCGCTTTTTCGGGCGGAGACACCCTCCCCATCGCGATGAAAAAAGAGTTTGACCGTCTCGCGGAAGAGGCGGGTTCTCCCTGTCGGCTTTATCAGGGGTATGGACTTGCGGAGACGGTATCGGTTTGCACGGCAAACAGCCGCGGCGAAGATAAGGCGGGAACGGTGGGTAAGCCGGTGCTCAGCGAGATCGTGATACTGGACGAGAAAGGGGAGACTATTCCGGTCGGCAGTGTGGGCGAGATCGCCGTGAAGACTGACTGCATGATGAAAGGATATTTGGGGCAGGCGCCTTTTTGCGATCCATATCTTCGCACCGGTGATATCGGGTTTTTAGACGAGGAAGGTTACCTTCATTTCTCCGGAAGGAAGAAGAGAATCATCGTGATCGGCGGGATGAACGTCTATCCCCTCGAGATCGAGCGTACGGCGCGGGAAATTCCCTTTGTTTTAGAAGCGGCAGCGGAGGAGTACCGCGATGGCGGCAAACCGAAAATTGCTTTGTTTATAACGGATAAATCCGAATTTTCCGAGGAAGAGAAGACCGAGAAAATTCTTTCTTATCTCTCGAAAAGAATCATCAAATACGCTCTGCCCACCAAGATTATTTTTCTCTCGGCGCTTCCCCTGACCCCCATCGGGAAGGTTGATCACGTCGCGCTCTCTTCACGCGCGGAATTATAAAGTAAGTTTTTACGTTTTTTTTGAAAAATCCGCTATTTTTGTGCATGAAAAATTGCATATTGACAGCTCGCTCAAAATATGCTATAATTTATTTAGAAATCTTAATAAGGCGGTATGTTATGAATATCACCGACGTCAGAGTAAGGCTCGCAAAGAGCAATAACGGCAAGCTGAAAGCAGTGGCTTCCATCACGATCGACGGTTGTTTCGCCGTGCATGATATCAAGATTATCGCAGGTGATAATGGACCCTTTATCGCGATGCCGAGCAGGAAGACCCCCGAAGGCGAGTTCAAGGATATCGCTCATCCCATCAATCCCGATGCGAGAGCTATGATTTCCGAGCTTGTGCTGAAAGCATATCGGGATCAGCTCGAGCAGGAGCAGGTCACAGATCAGGAGTAGTATTTCTCCACCATTCGAAGAGTAAAGTAACGGGAACCGGGTTTCGCATTCTTTTTTCTTTGCGAAACCTTTTTTATGCCCTTTTTTTGTGACCCTTCAGGCGGAAGGCGCATATAGAAGTGGTATGCGGGATGTTTTTTCGGGGAAAAGAGTGCATTTTATCGGCGTAGGAGGGATCAGCATGAGCGCCCTCCTGCGCATCGCTTCTAAGCTCGGGGCACGGGTGTCGGGAAGTGATCGCGGTGAATCGGAGGCCTTCCTCTCCCTCCGTAAAGATGGGTACGACGTGTACGTCGGATCTCGCCCGGAGCGTGTAACGGATGCTGACGTCGTGGTGTATACGGCGGCGATTAAAGAGGGTGATCCCGAGCGAATCGCGGCGGGAGAAAAGGGGATCACGAGAGCGGCATTTTTGGCGGAGATATGCGATCTTTTCGAGAAAACCGTGGCTGTCGCCGGCACCCATGGCAAGACGACGGTCAGCGCGATGATCGCCTGCTGTCTCGCGGCGGGCGGCGCATCCTTTTCCGCGCATATCGGCGGGGTGGTCGGGAATTTCGACAGCAATACTTTCGTCGCGGGGGAGGAGATTTTCGTGACGGAGGCTTGCGAGTATAAAGACAGCTTCCTCACGCTTTCGCCCGACGTTGCGGTGATTCTGAACGTCGAAAAGGATCACAGCGATTATTTCAGGGATCTCGATGCGATTTATCATTCTTTCAAGACCTTTCTGTCTCGCGTCAAAAAAGGCGGCTTTGCCATTCTCGGAGCGGGGGTTTCTTCTCATATCGACAGATGCGAATATGGTGATATTCACATCTATGCATACGAGGAGGATTTCCACTATGAAAAAGCGGAAGGGGGCGGCTTCTATCTCTGTGTAAAGGGAGAGCCGCCGCGCTATTTTCTGACTCCCATCAAGGGGAAACACAATCTCTATAATGCCTCGGTCGCCGCCTTCGTTGCGTTGAAACTTGGAGTGAAAGAGGATGCGATCCGCATGGGACTTGCGGGGTTTCTCGGTGTGAAGCGTCGCTATGAGTATATGGGACACACAGCGGGCGGCGCCCCCGTCGTGCAGGATTACGCCCATCATCCGAGCGAGATCGCGGCGGTTTTGGACGTCGCCGAAGAGGAGACGAGAGGGCGGGTGATCCTCGTCTTCGAGCCGCACACCTATTCTCGCACCAAGGCGCTGTTTTCCGAGTTCACGGAGGTGCTTTCGCGAGCGGACGTGCTCATCATCCTCCCCACCTATTCGGCGAGAGAAGTGCCTGAAGAGGGCGTGGACGCCAAGACTCTATTTTGTGCGGTGTCCTCTCCCGAGAGCTACTATCTGAGCGGTTACGAAGCGGCGAAGACCTTGCTTGACCGCATCGCCCGTCCGAAAGACGAGGTGCTGATCCTCGGCGCGGGACAAGTGGAGACTCTGGCGGAATCTTTCTTTGCGCCGCGCCCTTAAATCGGGGTTTTTCCGAGCGGTTTTCTTTCGGCGCGTGCGTTACGCGTAAATATTTGCATTTTGCTTTCGTATATTGTATAATAAAAAGCAAGCGAGGGCATGATCCCTTGTGATAGGAGTGCTATGGACGATATATCGATCAAGATTCTCGACACCCTTTTCGATCTTTGCGAAGGGGAGAATTACGCCATTTTGGAGAAGGACGAGCTTATTTCTCGAGCCTCTTATCATAACTTTGCGGCGGACGAACTCACCGAGATCCTCGAAGCACTCTCCGCCGACGGTCTCATCGACTTGAAGTATGCTGATAACCGCGAGTTCTGCGTGGCGATGAAGACCAAAGGGCGCAGCTTGATCAAGCAATCCCGCGAGAGACTGCAGCGTCTTATCGAAGAGAATCCCGAGATCGCTCAGCTCAAAGAAGAGGAGCGCATCGCGGAAGAGAATCGTCAGGAAAGGGAAGCCTTGGAGGAGGAGCGAGAGCGCATTCTCCGTGAGCATGAGGACAAGCTTGCGGAAGCGAAGATCAATCTCGATGAAGCCATCTCCCCCGCGGATAAGGCGGCGAGTAAAGAAGAGCTTCGTCGCGTGAAGAGGGACATTCGACGCGATCGAGAGCGCGTCGCCGATCTCGACGAGCAGATCCGCGAAGCGGATGAGAGGGAGCGCACGACGCCGACGCATAATCTCGCGAGGGGTTACAGCGTGCACGCGTCCGGCGAGAAGGAGAATCGGAATAGCGGGCGTGACCGTCGCAGGGACAAGAAGTTGATTCTCGCGGCGTTTGTCGGATCCGCCGTGGGCGCGGCGATCATCAATATTATCTTCTTGATCATATTCTTGGTCAAGTTCGGGAAGTAAAGGTGCGTTATGTTAAATAAAAAAGAGAGCGCATTGATGCGCGTGATTTATAAGAAAACGACCAAAAACAAGGGGATGTGCCTGATCCGCCCCGTGGAGCTTATGGTGGGCATTCCCTATGCCTTGGAGTTTAAGGCGGAGGACCTCGAGCCCACGATGAAGGCGCTCGTCTATGACGATTATATCGATCTCGTGGAGTCGGATAAAAAGGGCGACTTCTACTATTGCATCACACTTTTGAAGAAAGGATTTGCCTTCCAGCGCAGTGAGGAACAGCGCCTCCGCGCGCGTCGTTCCAGCATCATCGCAAAGGTGCTCTTGACCTTGCTCGGCGTCGTGATCGCCGCGACTGCCAGACCTCTTATCACCCTCATTATCAACGCCATCAAGAAATGAATTTCGAACTGGTCACTCCACTTTCCCCATGCGGAGATCAGCCGCAAGCGATCGAGAAACTGGTGGAGGGAGTTCGTGACGGACTCACCACGCAGGTGCTTCTCGGCGTGACCGGCAGCGGCAAGACTTTCACGATGGCAAGCGTCATCGAGAAGCTCAATCGACCCGCTCTCGTGATCGCGCATAATAAGACCCTCGCGGCACAGCTCTGCAATGAGTTTCGGGAGCTCTTCCCGCACAACCGCGTGGAGTTTTTCGTCTCCTATTACGACTATTATCAGCCCGAAGCCTATGTCCCCTCCACCGATACCTATATCGAGAAGGAGCTGGATATTAATGATGAGATCGACAAGTTGCGCCATTCCGCGACCAGTTCTCTTTGTGAAAGACACGACACCATCGTCGTGGCGTCCGTCTCCTGCATCTACGGACTCGGCGCGCCCAAGGAGTATTATTCTCACGCCGTATCTTTGAGAGAAGGGGATGAGAAAGCAAGAGATGAGATTATCAAGCAGCTTGTCGGCATCCAGTATCTGCGCGCCGACATGGACTTCCGTCGTGGCACTTTCCGCGCGCGCGGTGACGTGCTCGACATCTTCCCGATCAGTTATTCGGACACCGCGATTCGCGTGGAGTTCTTCGGCGACGAGATCGATCGTATCTCGGAGTTTGACGTGCTGACGGGCAAAGGGAAGTCGGAGCTCAAGCACGTGAATGTCTTCCCCGCGAGCCACTATATGATCGGCGGGGAGTCCACAGAGAGCATCCTCGCGAAGATCAATGCCGATATGCTCGTTGCGGAGAAGGACTTCCTCAGTCAAGGCAAGGCGATCGAAGCGCAGCGCATCCGCGAGAGGGTGCTCTACGACACCGAGATGATTCGCGAGGTCGGATACTGCAACGGCATCGAGAATTACAGCCGCTATTTCGACGGTCGCGAGCCGGGCACACCTCCTTATACCCTTACCGACTTCTTCCCCGAGGATTTCATCGTCTTCGTGGATGAGAGTCATATGACTCTCCCGCAGATTCGCGCGATGTATAACGGCGACAAGGCGAGGAAGAAGAACCTCGTGGATTACGGTTTCCGTCTCCCTGCCGCTTACGACAATCGTCCCCTTCGTTTTGAAGAGTTCTTGAGCCGTGTGCCGCAGATGATCTGCGTATCCGCGACGCCCGGGCCCTACGAACTGCAAGAGGCGGGACAGGTCGTGGAGCAGGTGATACGTCCTACGGGTCTTCTCGATCCTGTGGTCACGGTGAAGCCCGTGAAAGGGCAGATCGACGATCTTCTCGGCGAGATCAAGCGCACCGTGGAGAAGGGATATCGCACCCTCGTCACCACCTTAACCAAGCGAATGGCGGAGAATCTCACGGAGTATCTCAAGGAGCAGGGCGTTAAGGCGATCTATATGCACAGCGACATTGTGACATTGGAGCGTATCAAGACGGTGAATGCCCTCCGCGAAGGAGAGTACGATGTCTTGGTCGGCATCAACCTCCTGCGTGAAGGATTGGATCTCCCCGAAGTGGGACTCATCGCGATTCTCGACGCGGATAAGGAGGGCTTCCTCAGGAGCGAGACTTCTCTCGTGCAGACCATCGGCAGAGCGGCGAGAAATGCGGACGGCAGAGTGGTGATGTACGCCGACGTCGTGACCGACAGTATGAAGCGCGCGATCGACGAGACCGAGCGCCGCCGCAAGAAGCAGGACGAGCACAATAAGAAGTACGGCATCACGCCTCGCACCGTCGTGAAAAAGATCGTGAATACCATCGAGATCAGCAAGCCTGTGGAGAGACGGGAAGCGGAGAAAAAGAAGCAATACACTTCGCGCGAGCTGGATCATCAGATCGAGCTGACGACCGCGCTGATGAAACGCGCCGCGGCGACCCTCGACTTCGAGAGCGCGATCGAACTGCGCGAACAATTAACGATTCTGCAGAGTCTGCGGAAGAAGGGGCAAAAGGATGGATGATATTCTATATGTGAAAGGCGCCAGACAGAACAATCTGAAGAACATCGACCTTTCGATACCCAAGAATAAGCTCACCGTCTTCACGGGACTGTCGGGAAGCGGCAAGTCTTCTCTCGCCTTCGATACCATCTTCGCGGAGGGACAGCGGCGCTACGTGGAGTCACTCTCTTCCTATGCCCGCCAGTTTATCGGTCGGGCGGACAAGCCGGACGTCGACTATATCGATGGGCTCTCTCCCGCCATCTCCATCGACCAAAAGACCACGACGAGAAACCCTCGTTCCACCGTCGGCACAACCACCGAAATCTATGATTTCCTCCGCCTCTTGTATGCGAGGATCGGCATCCCGCACTGCCCGAATTGCGGCAGAGCGATCAAGGAGACATCCATCGATCAAATCACCGACAGCGTGCTCGCGGCGGGCGAAGGAGCAAAGGTCAGGATCCTTGCGCCGGTGGTGCGCGCGCGCAAAGGAGAGTACACTCGTCAGCTCGAAGGGTATAAGAAGCTCGGTTTTCTGCGCTTCGTGATCGATGGCATGGATTACAGCGCGGACGAGGAACTGCCCGCCCTCGACAAGAAGCTCAAGCACACGATCTCGGTCGTGGTGGATAGGCTCAAGATCAAGGAGGGAATGGAGCGCCGTCTGTCTGACAGTTTGGAGGTCGCCTTAAAGATGGCGGGAGGTCTCGTGACTGCCGAAGTGGATGGCAAAGAGACCCTCTTTAATACCAAATATTCCTGTCCCGATTGCGAGATCGCGATCGAGGAATTGACCCCGCGATTCTTTAGCTTCAATAGTCCTTTCGGTGCCTGTCCCGCCTGTCACGGGCTGGGCTTCCGCTACGAGGCGGATCTCGATCTCATCGTGAAGGATTGGAATTTGAGCGTGAACCAAGGGGCGATCAATAATATCGGCTGGAGTATGGAGTCCAAGACGGTCGCGATGACAATGCGCGCCCTTGCGAAAAAGTACGGATTCTCCCTTGATACGCCCTTGAACGAACTGCCGAAGGAGGTGCTGGATATCCTCCTGTACGGCAATCACGGTGAGATGTTTGAAGTGAGTTACGTCACGCAAGCCTTCTCGGGGAGTCACAAGACCACATTCGAAGGAATCGTGAATCTCATCAACCGACGTTACGACGAGACGGACAGTCTCTTCATGAAGTATGAATACGAGAAGTTGATGCGGGTCGTTCCCTGCGCCGTCTGCAAAGGGAAGCGCCTCAAAAAGGAGGTTCTCGCCGTCACCCTCGGCGGGGTGAATATCGCCGACCTCTGCGACAGAAGCATCGTCGATTTGCAGAAATTCTTCGACGGACTCACTCTCACCGATCGTGAGAAACTCATCTCCAATCAGGTGATGAAAGAGGTCCGCGCGCGGCTGAACTTCCTCGCGAACGTGGGACTCGGCTATCTGACCCTCTCCCGTTCGGCGGCAACCTTATCGGGCGGTGAATCGCAGAGAATCCGCCTCGCCACCCAGATCGGAAGCGGACTCGTTGGGGTGCTTTACGTGCTGGACGAGCCGAGTATCGGTCTGCACCAAAAGGACAATGAGAAGCTGATTCAAGCCCTCAAGCGATTGCGAGATCAGGGGAATACCTTGATCGTGGTGGAGCACGACGAGGAAACCATTCGCAGCGCCGACTACGTCGTGGATATCGGTCCCAAGGCGGGCGTTCTCGGTGGGGAGGTCGTCGCGACGGGTACGCCGGAGGATATCGCGGCGTGCGAAGCGTCCATCACAGGGCAGTATTTGTCGGGCAAGCGCAAAATCGAGATCCCCAAGGAACGCAAGAAAGCGGACGGGCGGTATCTCGAGATCCTCGGCGCCCATGAGAACAATCTGAATGATATCGACGTGAAGATCCCCGCGGGACTCTTCACCTGCGTGACGGGAGTCAGTGGCAGCGGCAAGAGCAGCCTCGTGGGCGGGATCCTCTATCCCGAGCTCACCAAGAGGCTGAACGGCGCGAAGAAGATCACGAGCGGGAAGTGCAGAGAGATCCGTGGCGTGGAGTATTTCGATAAGGTCATCGATATCGATCAGTCCCCCATCGGCAGAACGCCGCGCAGTAACGCCGCGACTTATACCGGCGTCTTCACCGACATCCGCGATCTTTTCGCCAAGTCGACAGACGCGCGAGAAAGGGGGTATGGCGCGGGGCGCTTCAGCTTCAACGTGCCCGGCGGTCGTTGTGAGAATTGTTCGGGAGACGGCGTCATGCGCATCGAGATGAATTTCCTGCCCGACGTCTATGTTCCCTGCGAAGTGTGCGGCGGCAAACGGTACAATCGCGAGACCCTCGAAGTGCGTTACAAGGGGAAGAATATCTCCGAAGTCTTGAATATGACGGTGGAGGAGAGCTGTGAGTTCTTCCGCAATATCCCTAAGATCTATCACAAGATCAAGACGCTCTACGACGTCGGCCTCGGCTATATTAAGCTCGGGCAACCCGCGACGGAGCTCTCCGGCGGTGAGGCACAGCGCGTGAAACTCGCCACCGAACTCGCACGCAGGAGCACAGGCAAGACGGTCTATATCCTCGACGAGCCCACGACGGGGCTCCACAGTTACGACGTGGAGAAACTCATCTCCATCCTCAATCGGCTGACAGAAGGAGGGAATACCGTGGTCGTCATCGAGCATAATCTCGACGTTATCAAGGTCGCGGACTATATCATCGACCTCGGACCGGACGGCGGCGACGGCGGCGGCAGGGTGGTCGCTTGCGGCACACCGGAAGAAGTCGCCCGAGTGCAGGGAAGTTATACGGGAGAGTTTCTTCGCAGAATCCTGTAAGAGACAGCGTATAGCGGGGCATATGCGTCGCTGTCAATACCCCAAAAAAATGCAATTTTTCGGGGACCCCGACGGCAGCTTTCGCTAACCACCTCACTCGTCCACACCCCAAAGAATCATTTCATTCTTCTTCGATATAAGGATTATCAACGTTCTGTGCATTTTCTGCTAATTTCCATGAGCTCCTTAGATGTGGGTGCCGGTTTTCTCAAGTAATTATTGCGATTATCCAAGATTTTAACACCCACAGCGAGCGCGGAGAAGGGTTGCAAAGACAAACGCTCCGCGAACGAGCGGAAGGCGCGTACTTCTTGTACGTTACTGACGGGAGCGATGCGGTAGAGCCGTATTTGTGCCCTTATCCGCGCTCGCCTAAAAGATGTGTTCCCAATGGAAGGCAAGTATATGGGGTGTATTCTTGCACATTTCGAGAATGATATAGATCGTCGCTGTCGCGGACTTGTCGTCCTTTGCCTCGATATAACCGATCAGTTCCGCGATGCGGAGCACCATTTCTTTGGTCTCGTTGTGCGGGGTAACCGCTTCGAGAAAGCTTCTCTTTTTCAGCCAAGATTCTTTGAGAGCGAGGGCGCCGTCGAGAGCGGAAGAGACGTCCTCTTCGATGCTTTGACGGACGCTTTCCGCTTGCGCTTCGGTGGAACGATAGAGCCTTACGATGTAGATCTGCTCGAAGACGCCGAATCCGACGATGACGAGCAGGACGGTGAGGGCGAGGATCAGCCGCTTCATAGTGTCTCCCCGGTGATCGCTTCGCCGCGATAGGGTTGCAAGTAGATATTCTTCTCTTTATCCACGGTCAGCAGAAGCACGTCGTCTCGGCGCAGACGGTGCTTTTCCAGCAGTTTATCGATATCTCCTTCCTCTGCGCCGGTCACGATCAGATTCTCCGAGAAGAACGTCCCTTCACAGATTACGGGGTAGGGCATCTCGCTGTCATCCACCGATACGTTCATATCTTTCGGCGTGGCAGGAGCGAATCCGGACTTTGGGAGGACGCTCAGGGTGCCGTTGGTCTCCATGATCGCATAGGCGACCTGCCCGGGGTAGAAGTAGCCCGCGGCGCGAAGAGCATGCAGGAGATCTGTCACGTTCATGTCCAGCTTGTCTAGGAGACGATGATCGATCCCTTTGGGAGAGATCACGACGACGGGAACTCCATTCAAGAAGCGATTGAACTTGTGGTTCTTGCTCGCGAGTTTGGTGATCGCGATATGCAGGATGAAGAGGGTAAACATCGGGATGATGCCGTAAGAAAGCGGGATTGAGGTATCTGACATCGGGATGCAGGCAAGCTCCGCGACGATCAGGGTGATCACGAACTCGAAGGGCTGAAGTTCGGAGAGTTGCCTCTTCCCCATGAGCCGCATGATAAAGAGGAGAAAGATATAGGTGATAATCGACCTGATAAATACCGTCAGCATATCGTTATTATGTGCGAAGCATCGGGATTCATTCGGCGGAAAGAAACGGGGGAAGGGCGGCTATGAACAAAGGCGAACGAAAAGAAGAAGAGTAAATGAGATATAACAATATTTTACACGAACAATAAGCAAAGCATTCTGCCTGTAAAATGCAATCATTTGAGCCTTTCGACATATTTTTCAACAAGCTGTCACAAAAGTTGAAATTTTGTACAAAAATCGATTATTATAAAATTATCAGCAAAAAAGTATGAAAATGGACAAAAAATCGCAGTTTGTTCAAAATTCAAATTCAAAATCGCATGCAAAATATATGCTTTACATTTTTCCTTTCCTGGAAATTTCCGTGTCACAAAGACATTGACTTTTCGGGGAAATGTGTTATATTGTGTATGTGAACAAATGTTCGTATTGCTCATGGAAATGCTGATAAAGGAGGACGGAATGGAAGACAGGATGTTGGTGGTGAAAGCGCTCTTGGAAAGCTACCCTTTTATAGAGGATATGAAGAGGGCTCTGGCGGTGCAGTCGGAGCAGCTTGCAAGCAGTGGCTTTTATGCTATTTTCCCGAATGAGCAGATGAGGATTTATGAAAAGTTGATCCGAAACGGGATGCGCAAAGGGGTGCTCGATCGCATGAAGCGGTGGATCGATTTCGCCTTTTTCGAGGGGGACTCGCCCGCGCTATCCTTATTAAAAGAAAGATATATACACGGTGCGCCTATGTCTGAGGTCATGAATAAGTACGGCGTGTCGTTGCGCACTTGTTATCGTTATGTAAAGAGGGGACTGGCGGCATTGACTTCGCTTCTCGAAAAGCACGGCGTGGATAAGCGTCGCATTCTCACCGAGTGCGGCGACGAATCTCTCTTCTCGATGATGCTGAATAAAGTGATCGAAGAGGATGATGAGGAGAAGTCCTTATCCGATCGACAGGACGGTCGGGTTGAGAAAGGGCACGGGCAAAGCATCAATAATCGTCATAGTAATCGTCTTCATCACGGTAGTAACGGCGGTCATCGCTACTATGCGTGACGCGGCTTCGTCTGCGGCGTGGACGGAAGATGACGAATAGGATGATGATCACGGGCACGATCATGCCGAGGATCAGGAGGATGCGCACGATATCGAAAGAACCACCTTCGCTCTCCTTGTCGGTCGTATCCTTTCCTTCAGGGGGTTCAGTGACCTCCGCCGCGGCAGGAACGCTGTTCGGGTGAATGGGAGCGAAGGAGCTCTCCAAGAGATCAAGATTGGTGGTTTTCGCCGAATGGATGTAATAGACTCTGTCGGTATATAGGACGGCGAACCATACCGACGTGCCATAACTGCCTTGATCACCCTGCGTCTTCCCGAGGAAGGTGAGGGCGAGCCCTGCCGCTTCGATATCGGTCTTCGCATTGAAATTGGGGGATGTATAGAGGATGGCGTCCACGTGAGCGGTGATTTGCTTCGAGGTGTAGTAGGGATTCTCGACGTCTTTGAGGACCTTGCCCGAAACGGCATTGATCTTGATGAGACCGATCACGCCGTTGTACTCCACGAGGTGCTCGTCCTGCGTGTAGTTGCGCTCGACGATGCGCACGTAAAAGGTACGCGGGATCACGAATAACGGTGAGGAGCGCTTGGTGTTCTCATATAGGCAAACTTCATCTCTGTCGATCTCGATGAACTCATCTCCCTCCGCACTCGCTTTCTCGGCGATGGGCGCGGCAGTGAAGAGAAGCAACAATAAGAGACAGAGGACAGCCAAGGTGCGTTTCATATGACCATTATACAGCTTTTTGCGGAAAAATACAAATTTCCTGTATACGAATGGTGACGAGAAATGGATAAAAACAGTAAAACGGAGGAAATCATCAGGCGAATCGGTGAAATCGAGCGCTTGCAGAAGTTTCGCTTGAAGCACGACAAACTCGCTCGATATAATCGCGATAAGGTGCATAAGAAACAGATGGAATTCCATCGATGCCTCAAGCGTAATCGGTGGGTATTCGGCGGAAACCGAAGCGGCAAGACGGAGTGCGGCGCGGTGGAAACGGTGTGGTGGGCGAGAGGGATTCATCCCTTTCGCGAGAATCGCCGCGAGGTGTGCGGTTGGGTGGTGTCTCCCACCTATGAAGTGCAAAGAGAGGTATCGCAGAGCAAGATCCTCTCCTATCTGCGACCCGATTGGATCGTGGACGTCACGATGCAGTCGGGCAGGAAATCCAGTCCGGAGGGCGGAGTGATCGATTATATCACCGTGAAAAATGTCTTCGGCGGGGTATCCAAGATCGGCTTCAAGAGCGCCGACCAAGGGCGGGAGAAGTTTCAAGGGGCGTCCTTGGACTTCGTGTGGTTTGATGAGGAGCCGCCGCGCGACGTCTACCAAGAGTGTTTGATGCGCGTGATGGATCGAAAAGGAGAGATTTGGGGAACGATGACCCCTTTGAAAGGGCGCACCTGGGTATATGACGAGATCTATCTGAATAAGCGGAGTAATCCCGAAATCTGGTCGATCACGATGGAGTGGGCGGATAACCCCTATCTCGACAAGACAGAGATTGAGCTCTTGACGAATGCCTTTGATAAAGAGAGCGTGGAGAGCCGCCGTTACGGCAGATTCGGAGATGAGGGAGGTCTGGTCTATCCCGAATTCGACGAGAGCGTGCACGTCGTGGATCCCTTCCCGATCCCCAAAGAGTGGTACGATAATATATCTATCGACCCGGGACTTCATAATCCGCTCTCCTGCCACTTCTACGCGGTGGATTACGACGGAAACATCTACGTTATTGCCGAGCATTACGAGCGAGAGCGCGACATCGACTATCATGCTGAAAGGATCCGCGCGATCGCAGATGAACTCGACTGGCATCGCGATCAAAAAGGGCGCATTCGATGCATCATCGACAGCGCGGCGAATCAACGAACCCTTTCTTCCCTGAAGTCGGTCTCCGATCTCTTCTACGAGAGGGGGATCCTCTGTGATACTTCGGTGAATAAAGACCTTTGGTCGGGGATCGCGCAGGTGAAGAACTGGCTTAAAGAACGTCCGCCGAAGATCGTGATCTTCCGCAACTGCGTGAATATGATTCGGGAGATAAAGGGCTATTACTGGGGGCAGGGGGATATACCGATCAAAGAGGACGATCACGCGATGGACGAGCTCAGATACTACCTGATGAGCAAGCCGCGGCCGCATTCTCTCCCCGCCGAAAGAGAGTCCGTCCAACTGAAGTATAAGAATAAGTTGATTAGGCGTTACGGGAGGAAATGAACTGAAAAAAAGAGGAAGTCTTCTATCGATTCGCAAGGGAGTCTGTAGGGACTTTTTTCTTGTGCGAAGAGGGGAGGACGGCTATGGATAAGAAGCTGTTGCAATCGCTGTATAGGAAGGCGGTAGGGTACACGGTGACCGAGAAAACGACGGAGTATTCGCCTGAGGGCGAGGTGGTGAAAAGGAAGGTCACGAGCAAACATTATCCGCCCGATATAACCGCGCTGAAAGCCTATCTCGACTATCTCTCCGAAGGAGAAAACTACGAGAGTATGTCGGATGAGGAACTGCAGAGCGAGAAAATACGACTACTAAAGGAGTTGGAGGAAACGGAACATGGAACTGAAGAAACTTGACGTGAAAGCGCGTTGCGATATGCACCTCTGCGGCAAGATCGCGTCCTATCGCATCGATTCGGGCGGGAAGGGCTTCTTGCCATGGGGCAGAAATAACGCGGGGCTCTATCTGTGCCACGATTGTCTGGTCGCGCTGTATGAAGCGATCGGACGGGAAGTCGTGCCCAAGAGTCCGGACAGCATCATCAAAAAAGCGGAGAAAAGGAGGAAAGAGAATGAAGGGAATTAAAGACAAGCAAAATGCCGATCTCGCGGCGGAGATTCGGCGAGACTTCGAGCGTCGTCGCGATGAGAGAAAGAGCCTCGAATTGCAGTGGCGCCTGAATCTCAATTACTTCATGGGGAATCAATACTGCGAGATCGGACAGAACGGCGACATCGAAGACTACGGCAAGCAGTATTTCTGGCAGCAGCGTGAGGTGTATAACCACACAGCCACCGTCCTCGAGACACGTATATCCAAGTTGTCAAGCATCAAGCTTGGGATGTCGGTCCGCCCCCTCACTTCGGACGAAAGCGACAAGTCGGCGGCGGCATTCTCCACCAAAGTCCTTTCTTCGGTCTTCAACGAGATCAACTTGCAGAAGTTGATGGGAGAGGCAAATATGTGGAGTGAGGTCACCGGCACCTCCTTCTATAAGATCGTGTGGGATAAGGATACGGGCAAGCGCATCGGCAGAAATCAGGATGGTGACATCTTAGACGGCGACGTATCGGTGCAGGTGGTCCCTCCCTTCGAGATTTATCCCGACAGCGTGACGAATATGAACGTGGATGATTGTCGCAGCTTGATCCACGCGAAAGCCTATCCGGTGGACGAGATTAAGGACCGTTGGGGTGTGGAGGTCCCGAAAGAGGATATCAGCGGATTCTCCGTGACGGGCGGCAGCACGATCGGCGGACTCGGGTACAGCGGCTTCGTGCAGGGAATGTCCGAAGGCAGCCTCGGCAACCATGCGATGGTCATCGAGCGCTACGAACTGCCCACAGGGGAGAGACCCAATGGGCGTCTCGTGATCCTCGCTGGTGATAAGATCGTTTTCGACGGCGACCTCCCCTATATCAATAAGGAGGACGGACAGCGCGGATATCCCTTCGCGAAACAGACCTCGATCATCTGCCCGGGGAGTTTCTTCGGCACTTCTATCGTAGAGAGAATGATCCCGATCCAGCGTGCCTTTAACGCGGTGAAGAATCGCAAACACGAGTACCTGAACCGCATGACGATGGGGGTGCTCGCGGTGGAGGACGGCAGCGTGGACGTGGAGAACCTTGAAGAGGACGGACTCTCTCCCGGCAAGGTGCTCATCGTTCGGCAGGGCGGTAGAATGCCGCAGATGCTCGAGATCGGGAATGTCCCCGTCGAGCTCATCCGCGAAGAGGAGAGACTGCTCGACGAATTCACCCTGATCAGCGGGGTAAGCGATCTGATGAAGTATTCGCAAGCCCCCACGACCAATTCGAGCGGTAAGGCGATCTCCCTCTTGATGGAGCAGGACGAATCCCGCCTGAAGATCACCGCGACCGAGATCAGAAGCGCGATCAAAGAGGTCGCGAAGCAGGTGCTTCGTCTGTATAAACAGTTCGCGGTGAAGACGAGGATGAAGAGAATCGCCGGCGATAACGGGGATGTGGAACTCAAGTATTTCGATCGCAACGATATCAGCAGTGACGACGTGGTTTACGACGTATCGGGCGACATCCTCGAGACGGCGTCTTCGAGAAGAAATATGGTGATCGAACTCTTGAATCTCGGTCTCTTGTCCGACGATGACGGGAAGATATCCGCCGCGAATAAGAGCAAGGTGCTCGAGATGCTCGGCTTCGGCAACTGGGAGAGCGCGAGAGAACTGGACGAACTCAATAAGAATCGCGCGAAAGAGGAAAACGAGAAGGTCATTACCGAAGAAATCCTGCCGGAAGAAGTGGACGACGACGAGATCCACATCGCGGAGCACGCCAAGGCGATCCTCGGCAAAGAATTCGATTACGATCAGGCGGCGAAGGAGCGATTGATCGCTCACATCCGCCTGCATAAACGCAGAAAAGCGCTCATCAAGAGCTTGGAAGAAGAGAAATAAGGAGGAAACATTATGCAGGAAAGTATGGAACAAGCGGCTATTTCGCCCGAAGAAAGCATTCTTGTTGAAGAGAGTGCCAAGACGGATAACGGAAGCCCCGCCTCCGTCGGGAAATTCGCAAACAGCGACGAGCTTCTCAAAGCGTATCAACGACTCGAAGCGGAGTTCACCAAGAAGTGCCAACAACTGAAAGAGGCAGAGCGGAGAAGTGAGCCTTCCGAGGCGGCGGTGCCACAAGAAGAAGGATCTGCCCCTCTGTACGAGAGAGAAGAATGGGAAGACAGAGTGGCGACTTTCACGGAAGAGAACCCCGTGGCGGCGGAATACGCGGCGGAAATCAGCTCGATTCTTAAAGACGAGCCCGATCTCGCGAAGGACGAAAGATGCCTCGAGATCGCGCTTGGAAAGGCTGTAGCGAAGCATTACCGAAGACCTGAGAGCATAATCGAGGACGAGAACTTCCTCGAGAAATACGTCTACCGCAACGACAAGATTCGCGATAAAGTCATCGGAGAGTATCTCGAAGGATTATCTCCCCTCATCGGCGCACCCAGAACCATTCCCCATGGCGGTGCCGCCGCGATCATACCCCCTTCGCGTGCGAGGAGCATCGAAGAGGCGGGAGCCATGGCGGAAAAACTAATCAATGCAAGGAGGATATAGTATGGTTACTGTTTCCAGTGCGGAAAACGCACTCAAAACTCTTTACCTCGGCGTCGTGTCGGATCAGCTCAATACGGGCATCAATCCCCTCTTCGCCAAAATCAAACAGACCACTGCCGACGTGTGGGGCAAGAATATCGTCAAGCTCGTTCCTTACGGCTTGAATGGCGGCGTGGGAGCCGGCAGCGAGACGGGGAACCTTCCCACCGCGGCGGGCAATAATTACGCGCAATTCACCTTGACCCTCAAGAATCTCTTCGGGACGATCGAGATCAGCGACAAGGCGATGCGTGCGAGCGAGAACAGCGCAGGCGCTTTCGTGAATCTTCTGAATGCCGAGATGGAAGGCTTGCTCAAGGCAAGTAAGTTCAATTTCGGTCGTATGCTCTTCGGCGACGGCAGCGGCAAACTTGCAAACAGCGCGGCGAACTCGGGCAATACCGATAAGAACCTCATCAAGCTCGACAGTCTCAAGAACGTGATGGAGGGTATGGTCGTGGATATCTATGCCAATGGCTCCACCACCCCCTATGTCAGCGGAAGACGCATCACCGATATCGATCGTTCGACCAAAATCGTTCGTTTCGACGGCACCGCTCCCGAATCGCTGATCGGTTCGGGATACTACCTGACGTTGCAGGGGAGCAAGGATTCCGAGCTCACCGGCTTTGGGGCGATCTTCAGCAATTCCGGTTCGCTTTACGGCGTCACCCGCGCCACCAATAAGTGGCTCATCCCGTACATCAAGTCGAGCAACGGCGCGATCAGCACCGACACCATCCAGACCGCGATCGACTATATCGACGAAGTGGCGGGTTCGCAAGTGGACTTCATTTGCTCTGCTTACAACGTCAGACGCTTCTATCTCGACTATCTCGCGCTCAGCCGCACGAACATCGACTACTTGAATCTCGACGGCGGCTACAAGGCGATCTCCTACAACGGCATCCCCGTCGTAGCGGACAGATTCGTCGACGACGGCGTGATGTATGTGCTCAACAGCGCCGACTTCAAGCTCCACCAGCTCTGTGATTGGAGATGGCTCGAAGGCGAGAACGGCAAGATCCTGATGCAGAAAGCAGGCACGCCCACCTACACCGCGACCTTGGTCAAGTACGCCGATCTGCTCTGCGATAAGCCCATCGGTCAGGCGAAGATCAGCGGCATCACGGCGCCCAGCGCATAATCGAAGCGAGGCACACTATGCGTAAGGAGAGGCTTGTGGAGATCCGAAGCGATGTCTTTGACATCGCGGATCGCATGAAGGAAATCGACGAGGGGTATTCCCTCTATTACAATCTCGATCGAAAGAGATATGAAGTGTGGAAGGGAGGAGAACTCGCCGTTACCTGGCAAGAGGGGCTTCATGCCGGACTGCTCTCCAAGCTTCGAGAGACTGCTATCCGTCGTCGGGCGGAACTTCTGAAGGAGATCGAGCGGAGTGAGGAAAAAGCGAGAAGAGACGAAGCGCACCGAATGAAAGAAAGAATCGGAGAAAGGACCGAAGATTTTATGCGTTCGGAGTGGCATAGTCGCTGATTTCTCGCTTCGCCCGATCTTTGAGGAAAAGGAGGAGTTATGAATGTGAACGACATATTGAATAAGGCGCTTTCCCTTCTCGGGATCAGCGATGTCACCGTGCAGGCGAACAGCACCGACGCACGGCTCGCGAAATTAGTCAATGCGCTGGGGGTTACCTATATGCAGCTCATAACGGAGTATTCCCCTCTTGAGAAAGAGGAGAGCATCACGGTGAGCGGCGGAAGTTTCGACCTCGGGACTCTCACGGAGCACATCTTTGACGTGGCGCGTCTCAACGATGGGGAGGGAAATGCGGTCACCTGTCGCAAGAAGGGGGAGACTCTTCTCGCAGAGGACGGGAGTTATACGCTGCGCTACTATTACGTTCCGTCTGCTTATCCCGCGATCGGCGGGACGGTGGAGATCCCCACGCAGATCACTTTGCCGCTCATCGCGCGCGGCGTCGCGGCGGAGTACGCTATGGAGTCCTTACTGTATGAGGAGTCCCTTCTGCACGATAAGAAATATAAGGAGGGCTTGGCTCGGGCACTCGCCCCGCACAGCGGGAAAAGGGTCTCGGTCAGGAGATGGATATGATCCGAAGAGTTAAAAACGCGGGATTGACCGCACCCAATCGAAAGAAGTACAAGATATCGAATTTCCGTGGGGTGAATACCACCGTTGCGGAAGAGGTCATGCCCTTCGGGTATTCGCCCAAATCCTACAATTATGCCTTTAACAGAGGGACTCTTGAGCCGGGCGTCGGGATGTCTCTCGGCTATATCGATATAAACGGGACCCGTCGCGCGATCAAGAAGAGGACGGTCAACGCCCGCTTCAAAAAGTTCTTTCGGTACACCATTCACAGCAATACGACGGTGATCGAGAAACTGGTCGCTTACGGAGACGACGGCAAGCTGTACGATATCTGCCTGAACGATCCCTATGCCGCTTTCCAGCTCATCGGAGATTACGGGCAAGTGCTGGACGGAGTGCCTTATCGGTACAACAATTTGGACGGACTGCTCCTGTCCACCTCG